>Ga0315338_1000370_pt1 | contig 117290 bp, 74 predicted proteins | sample ASW8metaG_FD_204518 | JGI IMG/M metagenome (GOLD analysis project Ga0315338, IMG submission 204518) | Ammonia-oxidizing marine archaeal communities from Monterey Bay, California, United States - ASW #8 | ecosystem: Environmental > Aquatic > Marine > Coastal | place: USA: California | collected...
CCACCCCCTGCACCAGAGCCCAAACCCGACGGGGCCCAGACCCCCACCCCCCCCCACCTCCTCCAGTGCCCAAACCCAAGCCCCCCAGACTCCCCCCCTGGAAACACCTCTCCCCCTGGCCTACTTCGATAATTCATTCCACTCAATCCCCAATCCGGACCCGTCGGGTTACCGTCCACGGCTGGTTCGGCAGTCCTCTTCCAAATTACTCAACCATGCGATCACCCCTCTTGGCCGCGGCGCTCTTCACAGCCGCATTGTTTGTTCCGCAGACTCCCACAAAGCAGCAGGCGGCGCCGGCTGTCGGTGAGAACGCGCCCCGAATGCGCTTGAACGACCACGCGGGCAACATCGTTTCCGTGGGTGGGGAGAGCGAGCGCTGGACGGTACTCGCGTTCTACCCCAAGGCGATGACACCTGGCTGAACACGCGAAGTATGCTCGCTGCGGGACGCAGCGATTGGATTCGAGGAGCTCGGCGTGGACGTGTACGGGATTAGCTTTGACAGCGTGGTCGATCAGGCGCGCTTCGCTGAAGCGCAGGAGCTCAACTTTCAGTTGCTCTCCGACCCGGACGGCAGCGCGGCCAAGAAGTACGACGTACATGCGGGCGGCTTCGCCAAGCGCGTCACCTTCATCATCGACGATAAGGGGAAGCTGCGGCACGCCGACCAGAGCGTCCAGGTGGCCTCGCACGGTGAGGACCTGATGGAGCGGGTCTACAACCTGCAGACGGAGTAGCAGGCCACTCAGGCGACCGGCAGGCGCTGTTTCGCCTTCCCGGCCAGAGAGTCGGTCACGACCTGGGCCAGGATTCGAAGGGGTCATTGGAACAACCTCATGAGCAAATACCTGGCACAGATCCTGACCGTCCTGTCCGTGACGACCGGCCCCCTCGCCGCCTGCCATGCGGAAGGGCCTGAGGGCTCCGTCGCTGGCGAACACATCCAGGACGGCACGCCCGTAATCGGGACTACAGTCGCGACCTTTGCCGGCGGCTGTTTCTGGTGCATGGAATCGCCATTCGAGAAGCTGCCGGGCGTGGGAGCCGTCATCTCGGGGTACACCGGTGGCCAGGTGAACAACCCGACTTACAAGCAGGTATGTAGCGGCAGCACGGGTCACACGGAGGCCATCCAGGTCCACTACCGGCCCGAGCTCATCAGCTACGACGACCTGTTGCAGGTCTTCTGGCGCCAGATCAACCCGACCGACGCGGGGGGCCAGTACGCGGATCGCGGAACCCAGTATCGAACCGAGGTCTTCTTCCACGACGAGGCCCAGCGGGTCGCGGCCGAGCGATCCAAGCGCGAGCTTGCTCTCTCCGGTCGCTTCAAGGATCCGATCGTGACCGCGATCACACCTGCAGCCAAATTTTTCGAGGCCGAGGATTACCACCAGGATTACTACAAGAAGGATCCGGCTCATTACTACCGCTACCGCAAGGGCTCCGGCCGGGACCGCTATCTCGAACAAACATGGGGCGATGAACAGGTCTGGTCACCGAGCCCCGCCAGCGCCTCGCCGTGGCAGAGCTTCACGCGCCCTCCGGACGACGAGCTACGCTCGCGCTTGACCGAACTCCAGTTCAAGGTTACCCAACGCGAGGGCACGGAGCGGCCTTTCGACAACGAGTTCCACGACAACCACCGGGCAGGTCTCTACGTCGATGTGGTCTCTGGTGAGCCCCTGTTCAGCTCCCAGGACAAGTTCGATTCGGGCACGGGTTGGCCCAGCTTCACGCGGCCGATCGTCGGCGAGAATGTCGACCGTAAGGAAGATCACCACCTGGGTTACAAACGCGTCGAAGTCCGCAGCAAGCACGCGGACTCCCACCTGGGCCACGTCTTCGAGGATGGCCCCGCTCCGACGGGCCTGCGCTACTGCATCAACTCGGCCTCGCTGCGCTTCATTCCGTCAGGGCAGCTAGCACAGCAAGGCTATGGGGATTTCGCGTCCGCATTCGAGGGCAAGAGCCACTGAAACCGGCAGCTGGCGCCACCCCTCCCTGTGGTCAAGAGGCGCTATGGACGGATCTCGTTCATCTCGCCCGGGGCGAGCTGCAACGGCAACCTGCGCACTTCCTTGCCCCCGGAGAGCAAGACGAGCGTACGCGCCATGTCGGACACGGTCAGGCCATCGGAGACCCCACCGACGAGGATCACCCTACGGCTCTCGCTGCGCGAGGTGCCCCGCATCACATTGATGGAGACGCGCTGACCGGCCTCGTCCAGGATTGACAGTGCATCTGCCTCGACCGGGTCGTCCAGGAGCACCCGCAGATGCATGCGCCGCGAGACCACAATCTCGAACTCTCGCGGACGCCCCCGGCCGAGGTCGAGCAGCCCGCCCTCGTGTCGACGGCCATACTCCATGGGCAGAATGCCCTCGCCATCGATCCGCAGGTAGACCAGGTCCTTCGGGACATTCTCCAGCTCGAATGCTCCCCGGCTGTCGGTGACGACCGGCGGGGTCGAGCTGTGCTCGGTTCCCAGCGTGTTTTCCCCGTGTCGCAGGCTGAAGGAGTCCGCCATCCCGTGCACGGTTGCACCGATGACCGGGCGCCCGACGTGGTCGACGACGCGGCCGCCCACGCGCTCGAACAGCTCCCGTCGGTCGAGTACTAGCTCGACGCCCCGCGAACCGGCCTCGATGGGCTCCGATGTCATGGTCAACAGGGTCAACGGGTCCATGGTCGACAGCCGGTAGGACTGAGCCAGCAGTCCCGTGAGCTCGAACTCGCCACGCTCGTTCGACTCCGAACGCAGCCAGCGGTCTTCGGGCCGCCCGGCAAGCATGCTCTCGAGTACCAGCGGCCCGCCCCGTGGGTCGTCCGCGAACATGGTCGTGTTTGCCACCCAGACCTGCATGCCCGGAATGGCCTGACCAGTGAGATCGAGCACACGGCCGGTGATGGTCTCGGGCTGACCAGCCAGCACGATGGTGATTTCTCCGGGCCAGAGCGCAAGCCCGGTGGTTGGATCGAGCTCCACTACCAGACGACCCACCTGAAAGCCCTCTTTCACCGCAAGCAGACGCTTCGGGGCCGCGGGCAGACGGCGATTCGGCGACTCCTCGCCTCGCATCTCGAAATAGAAGAAGCCACCGGCGTCCGCCAAGGTCCCCTCGAGGCCCAGGGAGACTCGTGCTTCCGGAACGCCCTGACCATTGTCGTCGATCACGCGCCCGCTGAGCATGCCTTCAAGGACTGCCGGACGCTTGAGCACGATGGTCATGGACGAGTCCGCAAAGCCAGGAACCGGGAGCTGGCTGCCTGTGTATCCACGGGCATGGATCGACAGGGTCGCCCCGTTAACCGCACCCGCTCGCTCGAGTCCAAAGGCCCCGTCCGGGCCACTCGACGTCGCCAGACGCACCTCATCGGAATAGTCCATGACCGCCCCGAAGCGCGACCGAAACCCGAACGGCAGGTGAAAGTCGATACTCGCGCCCTCGATGCCACGCCCCGACTCGTCGACAACCCGTCCAGCTAGTGGCCGGTGCCGCGCGACGACGACCACGGGCTGCGCCCGCTCGTGCCGCGCGCTGACACGGCCGCTGTACAAGGTGACTCGCCCCGGGTCCGCGCATCGAATCGTGCCCGCACGCCGAACCAGTTCGAGCTCGAACCGACCCGCCGCCCCGGAGCGCGTCGTGGCCGACTCCGATTTCTCGGCACCGTTCTCTGCAACCAGGTCGATGCCCGCAAGCGGCCCACCATCAGCTCCATAGACCCACCCTTGAACATGCACCGATCGCGGGGCGATGCTCGGGGCGGCGCGCGAGACAGAGGTCCCGCCGGCGACAGGGGCCGCGTCAGCGACCTGCATGCGCGCGCCGGTGTCCGCCCCTGGCCCATCGAGCCCCAGATCAGAAGCCTGGAGGCGCACTTCGTCGGTCTGCGTCGCCGGTTCCAGAGGAACGGAATCGGCCTGCGCCCGATCCGGTCGGGTCAGTGCGTAGGTACCGGCAGCGAGCGCAGCGATGGTGACGGCAATGAACTTGATCTGGGTGCTCACGATAAATGCTCCGATAGCGGTGCTCGAGGCGCTCGCGCCGCTGCACCAGTCGCTTCTGAACGGGACCAGCGCGAGAAGCCACCTGTCGGTCCGCCCGCCGAGCTGTCGCTCGAGATTGGCGCGCAGGAGCTCCAGACCCCGGGCGAGCTGTGTCTTGATGGTGGAGACGGGCTGGCCACTCTTCGCCGCGATCTCGGTCGGCGTCAGATTCTCGAAGAACCGACGGATCAGGGTCGACCGGTAGGGTTCGCGCAAGGCCATCAGGGCGTCCACCACACTTCGGTGGCGTTCGACCCTCTCGACCAGCTCCAGGGTGGACGGACCTGTTTCGGGCGCAGCAGCCCGTTCCTCGCGCGCGGCCCGCCGAGCCGCCCCGCGCTGTCCCTGACGGCTCAGGTTTCGCAGGACGGTGAGCAGCCAACCACGCAGGCTCTGGTCGGCGGACGGGCGCTTTTCGAGGGCCCGGAGATAGGTCTCCTGCGTCAGATCGTCAGCCAGATGCGGATCCCGGACCAGCTGGAAGGCCAGCTTCCGGACCCATCCGGACTGGGACATGAGCGCTTCGGTTTCGAGAGTGGACCAGGTCGACATGGTTTTCACCCCTCGACATCCCACGCCTCGCTGCGAGGACTCAGGAATCCCGGGAGATTCCCTCTGATCCTATCCGTGGAGCCCTGCTCGCGCTCCGGACCCGAATCCACTCAGGTCCCAGAGGCAAATAAAAGAAGGGGGAGCGGAGAACCGCCCCCCCTATCAGCTGGGAGTCCTGACTCGGTCCCGAGAGCTACCAACGGAAACATCCCACCCCTAGAGGTATGAATCGCACCGTCCCGCTGGCGGGGACCACCTGTAAGTGAGTTACCCCGAACCGGAATACGTGACCGGTTTCCCGGCCTTTTTCTGAGCTTGGTCGGAAGCGGCTGGCGCCCCGACCTACTTCAACCCTTCCGGATCTTCCAGGCGAACGCCACTGGGGCGCACTCGCTCGACGCCTTGCTCGAGGTTATCCAGACCGATGATCTCCTGCACAGCGCCCGCTTCATCGTAGACCACGAGCTCGCGCGCATCCTCCGTGGCGCGAACCACGGCCGAGCGGCCATTCCGCACCCGAGCCCGCCGGCGACGTCGGCCATCGGGCCCGACCCAGGGCAAGATCTCGCCGCCCTCACCCAGGATCTCGAATCCAGAAGTGCAACTGCCTCCATCCAGCATCTGAATGAATCGGTCCCGGGGAATCTCAAATTCCAAGGCACCCAGATCAGGGGCCGACTGCAGGTCGAGCATCATCGCGAAGACATCGGGATGCTCCACCCGCAGATCGACAAAGGCCATCGGGACCTGGTCGAGATGGAATTCGCCCTGGCCATCCGTGCGCACGCTCTCCCCGGCCAGCATCTCCATGTCGAAGCCCATGGAAGATCGGTCGAGCATGACTGTCACGCGCGCATCGACGAGCGGCGCGCCATCCCGCGCGACGATGCGCCCCTGGATGCTGGAACAGGCGTGTTCGGGAACTTCGAGATCGACAGCGGGCGACTGGCCCGGGCGGACGACGTCCGAGGTCAGCATCACGAGCGTGTTCAGGTTCACGGCGTGGATGATGTAATCCGTCTCGGCCAGGCCGGCCAGGAGGAAGCGGCCATCGGCCGTCGTGAGGGTGCTCGAGGTCCCCTCGGGGTTGGCCTGGGCCAGGAACGCTTCGGTCTCGTCTACGGCTATGGCGTAGGTCTCCCAGCCCTCCACCGGTCGACCCTCATGGTCGTGGATCATGCCCGCGATCGAGCGCGCGGGACCGCCGAGCACAAGTCGCACGGGTAGGCGTGCCTGGTCGATGGACGCAAGCCGAGTACCAAAGGACGGGATCTGGGCCGGGACGAACCCCGTGCTCGAAGCGCGCAGCACGGTCTCTGGAGCCACCGAATCATATTCCAGGCGGAAGAGACCCTGGGCATCGACGCGCGCCACGTGGTCGCCGAGTTGAACCCGCGCGGTGCCTGCGGGCTCGCCGCTCTTGTGGAGAACGACGCCGTGCAAGACCTGCAATTGCGAGGGCAGCATGGTGATCAGGAGATCAGCGTCGGACCGCTCGGGTACGGGCAACGAGAGGCTCTCGTACCCGAAGCATTCGATCTGCATCGATAGACCATGGCCAGTCACCCAGTCGTCCAGCTGGAAGCGGCCATCGGCGGAGGTCACGAAGCGACGATCGATCGGCACCGTGGGCTGCAAGGGATGGGGAAACCCGTGAAGGGCCAGGTCGGACACATCTAGGGTGATCTGAACGTTGCCTAGTGATTGCCCCGTATCGTCCAGAACCTGCCCGCCGAGGTCGACCCGTGGCGCGACGATGATGATCGGTTCGCTGTGCAGGGCCAGGTCTTGCACGCGGGCAGCACGCAGGGTGGCGTAGTGCTCCGAACGAGCAACGAGGCGTTGCTCCGACGAGGAGGGGAAGCCCAGCGTGGCCTCGAAGCTGCCGTCTGGCAGGGTCGTCGCCATGCGCTCCATCGATCTACCGAACACGAAGACATCGACGTCTTCAACGGGAAGGGCTGCAAGGTCGAACACATGGCCACTCGCCGTGGCACGGGGGCGGACCGGCGGGACCGGGCGCGAGACATCGATCAGGACGCTCGACTCCGACTGGATCTGGTCAGCCGATGAATCGGGCTGCTCCGCGGAATCGTCAGCTCCCGACGACGAGAGCGGAACCCTCACGGAACGGTCCCGATCGCCAAGGGTCACCCCGCTGGGTGTCAGAACGGCAACAGGCACGGAAGCCGATGCCACGTCGAGCGATTTCTCTCCGGGAGCCCCCGAGCTGAGCATTGCGCCGCCTCCGACGAGCAAGGCTGCGCCCGCGGCGACGGAGCCGACCGCCGTCCAGCCGCTTGCGCCGAACTTTCCGCCGCCCTGAATGCCTGCGGCCAGGGGCATGCCCCCGGTCCCGACGGCCAGGTCACCGAGCAGGGGTGTAAGGGCCGTCAACCAGGAGGCGCCATCGCCACCGTGCTTCTGGTCAAGTCGCTCCCGCAGCTTGCGCAAGGCGCGGGAAAGACGCTTGCGAACGGCTTCCGGCGAGCACTCGCTGACCTCGGCCACGCGCTGGGTGCTGAGGCCGTCGAAGTAGCGCAACAGGATCGTCGAGCGGTGCGGTTCGTCGAGGTCCATGACCTCGTCCACGACCAGTCGCAGCTGAGCCGCGCGGCTAACCGTGTCCGCCGCGGAAGGCGTCGGTTCGGGCCGAGCCACCCACTCCTCGCGCACGCGCCGACGAGACTCACCGCGTACTCGCAGATTGGAGAGGTTTCGCACCACGCCCGTGAGCCAGGTTCGTAGCCCTGCCACATCGTGATCGGAGGAATCGTGCGCCTGCCAGGCAGCCAGCATGGCCTCCTGGGCCACATCGTCAGCGCCAGAGGCATCGATGGCCAGGCTACGGGCCAGTCCCTGGACCCACGCGGTTTGATCAAGCAACAATTCGGCGTCGTTGTTCGGTTCCGCACGGTCCATAGGCGCTCTACCTTCCTTCCAGATTAATACATCTATTAGTTGCCGCAGAGGCCCTATCGTGACCCATTATCCCTGAAAATGGTGCACTGAGGGCTCCCGGCGGTATTTAGACGGGCCCCGAGCCCCCCGGGTTCCTCCCTCCTCCCCGACCTGGCGGAAGACTCGGCTGGCCTGGCCCGACCTCTGGTAGAGTTCCAAGGATGACCGACATCACGCGGCTGCTGGAGGGCATTTCCGCGGGTGACGAGCGGGCTGCCGACCGTCTTCTCGAGGCGGTGTACGACGAGCTGCGCCGGCTCGCCTCGAACAAGCTCGCCCACGAGAAACCCGGCCAGACCCTCCAGGCCACGGCCCTGGTTCACGAGGCCTGGATGCGACTCGCCGGGGACGAGCGCGAGGACTGGAAGAGCCGCGGGTACTTCTTCGCAGCCTCGGCCGAGGCCATGCGGCGCATCCTGGTGGAGCGTGCGCGCGCCAAGGGGCGCCTCAAGCGCGGCGGCGATCGGGAGCGGGTCGAGCTCGATCAGGTCGAGGAGGCCCAGATCGAGGCCAACTCCGTTCCGGAGGCTCTCGACCTGATCGCGCTCGACGAAGCCCTCACCAGGCTAGGCAATGAAGACCCGGTCAAGGCCAGCCTGGTCGAGCTGCGTTACTTCACGGGCCTGACCCTCGATCAAGCCGCGCGCGCCCTCGACATCTCGCCCGCCACAGCCGATCGCCATTGGGCCTACGCCCGGGCGTTCCTGTATCACGAGGTCAAGAAGGGCGACGAGTAGCCCAATTCCGCAAAATTGCTGAGGCCCCGAGCGCGCCGACGGCGCAGGAAGCTCTGGAGGCACGTCCTCCAAAGTCATGGTAACGGACGACAAGAATCAGCTGGAGAGGGTCTTCCACGAAGCCCTGGAGCGCGAGACACCCCTGGAGCGCGAGGCCTATCTGGACGGAGCCTGCGGCGACGACCTGCACCTGCGATCGCGGGTCGACGTCCTGCTCAAGGCGAATGACGAGGCCAACGAGTTTCTCGAGGAAGCGGCGGTCAATCCCGACCAGGCCACGTTGACCGAGGGGCCGGGCTCGACCATCGACCACTTCAAGCTGCTGCAGAAGATCGGCGAGGGCGGCATGGGCGTGGTCTACATGGCCGAGCAAGAGAAGCCCGTGCGGCGCAAGGTTGCCCTCAAGATCATCAAGATGGGCATGGACACGAAGCAGGTCATCGCGCGCTTCGAGGTCGAGCGCCAGGCGTTGGCCATGATGGACCACCCGAATATTGCCAAGGTGCTCGATGCCGGCGCGACCGAGACGGGCCGTCCGTACTTCGTCATGGAACTCGTCCGAGGTGTGTCGATAAACGAATACTGCGACACTCACAAGCTATCGACGCGCGAACGGCTGGACCTGTTCATCGACACCTGCCACGCCATTCAGCACGCGCACCAGAAGGGCATCATTCACCGGGACATCAAGCCCTCGAACGTCCTGGTCACCGCTCACGATGGCCGGCCGGTGCCCAAGATCATCGACTTCGGCGTGGCCAAGGCCACCAACCAGCGCCTGACGGAGATGACGCTCTTCACGGAGTTCAGCCAGTTCATCGGCACGCCCGAGTACATGAGCCCGGAACAGGCGGAGATGAGCGGCCTGGACGTGGACACGCGCACGGACGTCTATTCCCTCGGCGTCCTCCTCTACCACCTGTTGACGGGGACCACTCCCGTCGATGCACAGACTCTGCGCGACGCTGGCTACGAGAACATGCAGCGCTTGATCCGCGAGCAGGAAGCGACTGCCCCCTCGGCACTCATCAGCAAGATGGGTGATCACTCCACGGCTGTCGCGAGTCATCGCGCAACCGATCCGGGCGCTCTCCAGTCATTGCTGCGCGGTGACCTGGACTGGATCGTGATGAAGTCCCTGGAGAAGGACCGCACGCGCCGCTACGAAACGGCGTCGGCAATGGCGGATGACGTTCAGCGCCACCTGGACAGCGAGCCGGTGCACGCATGTCCGCCGAGTTCGATCTACCGGATGGGGAAGTTCGTACGTCGCAACAAGATGCCCGTCATGGCGGGCAGCGTGGCGACGATTGCCATTCTGATTGGCCTGGCCGCGGCGTTGACGGGCTTCTGGCGGGCGCGTGCGGCCGCGCAGCAATCGCGGTTGATAAGTGATACGCTGCAGGACGTCCTGACGGCGGTGGATCCGGGTCACGCCGCCAGCTCGGGTGTCGACGTGGAGTCCTTGCTGATACGGGCCAAGGACGCATTTGGCGATGAGCATGCGACGGTAGCGGCCACCGCAAACAACCTCGCGGTTCAGCTGCACAACGCCGGTGATCTGGATGGGGCAGCTCCGCTCTACCGCGAATCGCTCCGCATCTGGAAGAGTATCCACGGAAACGGCCATCTGAATATTGCCCTGACCCTCGGAGACCTGGGCGAGCTCCAGAACCTTCAAGGCGACATCGAGGGTGCAGAGGAGACGCTGCGAGAGGCCCTGGAGATCATGGATGATCTACCCAGCGCCCCGCCTCTGGCCGCATGCACCATCCAGCTCGAGCTTGCTCAAATCCTCGAGCGGCGCGGCGAACGCGATGGTGCTGCCGCGTTCTACAGGCAAGCGATCGCGGCGTACGAGACCGACCGCGATGCAAACGGGTACCTTCTGATCAAGACCCGTGAAAAATTCTTGGTCTTGCTGATGGCCGCCAACGAGAACGATGAGGCGGTGCGGGTCCTGCGGGCGATCTACGACGATGTCCGGCACACATACGAAGAGGACAGTGCCTTCTACACGTCTTCGGCCTTTGGCCTCGCAGAATTGCTCAACCAGACGGGAGCCAAGGCCGAGGCCGTCGAATACTACCGTGAGGCCCTTCGATACCTGAACGGGTCGCCGGACATGACCGCTGCGATGCGCCTGCGCTCCCTCGATCGCTTGTTTCAAATCCTGCGCTACCGAACGGATCCCGAGGGGGCAGCTGAGGCAGACGAGATCCTGGCCCATTGCATCGTCGCATTCGACGACAAGTGGAGCCGGGCGGAAGCGGTCGCAAACATCCACCACCTGGCAGATCGTCTGCGCGGACGGGATCTGCGGGTCGAGGCGCTGGAACATGGGCTCCATGCTGTGCGAGCGGCAGTGGATGGCCAGCTCGAGCCACGCGCCGTATCCAACCTTCGCAACGCGGTCGCCCGGGACGCCCTGTATATCGCCCTTGATTCACAGCAGGGCTCGGATGCGTACGGGGCCGCACTCGAGGCCATCGAGGCCCTGATGCTCGATAGCCCCGACGAGGCCGCCTACATCACCGTCCTGGCCGGCCTGCTCTACAGGCTCGGTCAAATCGAGGATGCCCGGGGCCTCTGCAGGGACGTTGACGCGGCGCCCCAGGGCGACAGCGACATCTTCTCGGCCATCGAACCTGTCAAGGCGGGCTTCGAAGCCCTGATTGCACATCGCCTGGGCGAGCCCCAAGCCGCGGCGATTGCACACGACCAGATGAAAGCGACCGAGCACCGATTCGCCGTGCTCGACATGCATGCCCTGGAGCCTCTGCTCAAAGAGGTCCAGGAGACACTCGACCGCTAGGACTGAAACACATCATGAATCCGATCTTTCTGACCGCCCTACTCTCATTCTCCGCGCCGCTAGCACCGCTAACCGCATCGACGACCGCAGAACCGCAGGAGACCGCCACGGCGCCGACCCTGGAAATGCGTCTCGAGCGATTGGTAGAACGAATCGAGGATGCACGGGCATCCGAGCATGTCGCTGGCCTGGCCCTGGCGGTCGTACGGGGAGATGAGGTTGTGCTGACCCATGGTTTCGGCATGGCCGACCTGGAGAGCGAACGCCCCGTGACACCCGAGACGATCTTCGGCATCGGCTCGACCACCAAGGCATTCACCTCGACCCTGGTCGGGATGCTGGTCGATGACCACGCCCTGGACTGGGACGATCCGGTCAGCGAGTACCTGCCGTTCTTCGAACTCGACACGGGCGCTTCCGGTGAACGGGTCACCCTGCGCGACCTGTTGTGCCACCGCAGTGGATTCACCCGCATGACGCCGCTGGTGATGAAGTCTGATGTGCCGCGCGAGACGATTCTCAAGACGGCAGCTCAGGCCGAACCCTGGGCGCCGTTTCGCAAGGAATTCCACTACAGCAACATCATGTTCCTGGCGGCTGGTGTGACCGCGGGTGTGGTGGCCGATTCATCGTGGGACGAGCTCGTCGCTGAGCGAATCTTCGAGCCCCTGGGAATGACCTCGTCCAGCACGACATTCGCGGGCGGCCAGGCGTCGCCCGAACTTGCTTCGGGCTACCTGTGGGACGATGAGAAGGCCGAGTACGAGCCGAAATCCATGTCCAATGCGGACGGCATCGGCCCGGCCGGATCGATCAACTCGAACGTGATCGACATGGCCCAGTGGCTGCGCTTCCAGCTGGCGGGTGGCGAGTTCGACGGTGAACGGTTGATCAGCGAGGAGAGCTTCGACGCCACCCACAGCCCCCAGATGCAGATCGGTGGGAATATGTCCTACGGACTCGGATGGATGGTGCACGAGTGGAGCGGTCACGAGCTGGTAGAGCACGGCGGCAACATCGGAGGCTTTGCGGCTCAGGTGGCCATCCTGCCGGAGGAGCAGCTGGGCTACGTCCTCCTCACAAATGCCAGCATAACTTCCCTGCAATCAGGCTCGATTCCGATCGTGTTCGAGACCCTGCTGGGCGAATGGGAGAGTGGTGAGGCCAGTGCCGATGGGGTCGAGATCGACTACGACGAATATGTCGGTAACTACATCGCGAACTTCGCGGCCTTTGACGAAGCCGAGTTCGTGGTCCAGGTCGCCGACGGGAAACTAGCGATCGACGTACCTGGACAGACTCTCTACGCCCTGAAGAATCCCACGGACGAGGGTCGCTGGGTATTTGCTCTCACGGACGCGATCGAGATCTCCTTCGAGCGCGACGACGCAGGTCAGCTGACTGGCCTCACGATGTATCAGGGTGGTTTCGCCTTTGAATGCCCGCGGGAGGGAGTCGAGGTCGCGCCTGTCATCCCGTTAGCGGACCTGCAGCGCTATCTCGGTGAGTACGCGACCGATGACGGAAAGATGACCGGCCGGCTTCTGATTCAGAACAACCGCCTGGCGATCGACGTGCCTGGACAGATGACGTTCGAGCTCCATCCGCCGGACGCCGACGAGCGCTGGGCCTTCCGCGTGAAGTCCGACATTGCTGTTGCCTTCTCCGAGTCCGATGCCGGTCAGATCGAGGCATTGACCATGTACGAGCCGGACGGCTCGCGAGTCTTCAATCGCCTCACCACCGACGAGGATGCCGCTGTCCAGCCTCCGACTCTCGACGAACTGATGGCATTGCGTGATACCGAAGCGAGGAGCGAGGCCCTGAAGGCGGCCGGAAGCATGCGCCTGGTGGGGACGGTGCGCTTCGCCAATGCCGGCCTCGAGGGCGCCTACGAGATGTTGAGCGACAGCGGCGATCGCTATTCCGAGCGCCTGGATTTTGGTCCGTTTGGCGTCGTGTGCAGCACGATCGACGGCGGGCGTGGCTGGTCCGAGAACCCGATGACGGGTATCAATGCCCTCGACGGCCCGGAACTCCGAAATATGATGCTGGCCCACGCGGCGATCCAGTTCGGAGATTGGCGTGACAACTACGATTCGGTCTCGGTCCTGGATACGGCCGATGAGGACGGGCGTCGGGTCGTGCGAGTGCGCCTGAAGCCGGAGAATTCCCCCGGCAAGACCATGTATGTGGATGCCGAGACGGGTGACGTCATCCGAACTGATGGCGTCGCCATTAGCGACCTGATCAACATCCCGACGACCACTCGCTTCGAAGACTTCCGGACAGTCGACGGCATGCGAATCCCATTCGTCACCATCGCCGAGAATGACTGGAGTGGACGGGTGATCGTCACAATCGAGAAGGCCGAGACCGGAGTCGAGATCGACGCCACGCGCTTCGAGCCCGGAGAGGCAATCTACGACTGAAGGAACGGGCCGTCACCGTTCATCCTGTTCGAATGACGGCCCGATCCCATGCCCCCACGGCTACGACACTTCAGTGCCGGGTCGGCGGCCGTGCTACGGTGCTCACGGGCACGAATGCCGCGAGTGAATTCTTGGAATCGATTGTCAGCTCGTACCGAGAGAGCACGCCATAGCCGAGGTTTGCCGTCCTGAAGATGTCCGCGAACGACGCGTCCGTTTCGACCAGCTCGTGCCCGGCGAACGCTAGTGACTCGGCCAGCGGTGCTGCCCACATCTCGAAGTTGTTGGCAATGGTCTGCCCCTGGCCGGCCGAGCGCAGCTCACCACCGAGTTCCAGCGTCTCCTTGTAGGAACCCGGTAGCAACAGACCGCCCATGTTGCCGCTGTCGACGTGGGCCCGCATCGAAGTCTCTCCAATCTGGATGTCGATCTCAGGCACTCCCGACCCCTGGTAGAGCGGAACCACGTTCGGGGCCTTCGAATCGAGCGAAGCGTCCGTGATCCGGACCTTCGACTTGCCGTAGTCGAGTGTCAGCATCAGCTCTCGAAAAAGGCCTATGCCGAGAATCCCGCGCCCGAGCGATGCCTGACCACTAACGGCCTCCGGTGTGATCACCATCCGGAGGCCTTCGAATGCCGCGTCCCCGACCTGCAGGGCCTCGACCCTCACCAGGTCTGCAAAGGACCCATTCTCACCGGTTCCATCGCCGGTGGCGACCCGACCGATCTGCTCCAGGCCAAGCTCTTCGGCCAGACTGGCGTCTATGCACCCGTGCCCCCCGGCGCAGGTATCGAGTACGAATTGATAGGGACCCTCCGCGTGAATCCAGACGTCTACCAGAACATGCCCGGATCGATGCTCCATTCCGACTTCCACGACCTCGGTCTCGAGGGTCGTGGCGAAGGGGATCTCGGACCAGGCCTGGTCCCTGGTCGGCTCATGCTGCGCAGCGGCCGGTAGGGCGAGGCTGAGAGTGCTGAGAAGCGGCAATAACATGTTTTTCACGGAAGGAATCTCCATCTGTGGGCTGCAGCTCAAAACCGGAGCGGGACGCACACCCTACGCCCTCCCGAAGGGCATGTGAGCGGAATCGACATCATATGGAGAACATCAGCTCCCAGGCGGGCTTTGCATCGGCCGCTCCGTGGCCCAGAATAGGAAGCGGGAGTCCTCGGGTCGCCGAGGGCTCGGTGGGAGCCTGGCGGCGGCGATGTCACTGTCGTGTCAGCCGGGAAAACCTGAGCGAAAGGGGGTGGTCTCGAATGAGTGACTACATGAAGAGGTTGCAAGCCTGACTGCGACCGACGGGACGCAATCTTTGCGACCTTCACTCACGCGGGCCCGGCTCGGGGAGACCCAGACCGGGCCCGCTCTCTATTTGGAGCAGCTCCCACGGCCGGACTTCAGCCCGTGCTCCTAACGCTGTGAGCTGGTATCAATCTCCTCGATCAGCTCGGCCACCCAGGGCGCATCGGGCAGGAGGCCCTCCAGTGAGCTCGCCTGGGCCCGTGCGCTCGGCCAGGCTTCGAGCTCGATGTAGAGCAGGGCGAGGGCGTGCACCGCTTCCGCGTCGGTCGGGTTCAGACGCACGGCCTTGATCAACTCAGCCTCCGCATCAGCAAGCCGCTTCACGCCTTGCAGCGCGAGGGCCGCGTTGTAGTGCACTCGCGGGCGGTCGGGGAGGAGAGTCGCTGCTCGAAAGAGCGCATCGGCCGCATCTTCGGCCTGGCCCTCCTCGGCCAGCGCCAGACCCAAGGAGTAATACACATCCCCGTTCTCTGGCTCGAGTCGCGTGCCCTCTTGCAACAGCTCGACGGCCTCCGGATTGCGGGATGATGTGTTGAACAGGTTCGCGAGGTTGAAACGCGCCGGCGTGAACAACGGGTCGATCTCCAGCGCACGTTGATAGGCCGCGATCGCGGCACGGGTAGCGCCCCGCCCCTGGTGAGCCAGGGCCAGATTCAGATGCGACCATGGAAAGTCCGCGGAGAACCCCTGGGCTAGCTCAAATTCGCCCTGGGCCTGCTCCAGGGCTGGTTTGAATTTCTCATCGATCGTGTCGATCGGTACCGAACCGAGGGCCTGGGCAGCCGCCATACGGACGGTGCGTGCTTCGTCGTCCAGGTTGTACACGAGCACCTGGGCACGCACCTCTGCGGGCGCCTCCTCCAGCGCGCTCACCGCGGCCTGGCGCACCATCACATCTTCATCGTTCGCCAGGCTCAGCATGAGTTGCCAGGCCTTGGATCCGGCCGGCCGCAGGTAGTCGAGCGCCGTCGCGCGCACGATACCCGGCTGAGCCGTATCGGAAGCCAGCCCCATCAGCTCAGGAATGACCTCCGCATCCCCGAGGCGCGCACGCAGAAACAGCGGCGCGAAGGTCGGCTGTCGCTCACGGTCCACCCCATACCACTCGTCGACCGCCTGCGCCGCCCATTCGGCGGTCTGGTCGGTATGACAGTCATTGCAAGCGTTGGGCGTGTTCATGACCGTCGACACGTCGGGACGTGGTATGCGCAGACTGTGGTCACGTCGCGGGTCAACCCCCATGTATGTGCGCTCGACCATGTGACAGTTGACACAGCGCGCGCCCTCGGAACCCGGCAGGTGAAAATGGTGGTCCGGCGAATCGTACACCTTGGCCTTCAGTGTCGAGAACCGATCGAGTGGAGCCTCGGGCGAATGGCACTGAAGGCAGACCGCGTTCCCTGGCACCCACAGCTCGAGCGAATGGGGATCGTGGCAATCGCTACAAGCCACGCCCTGCTGGTGCATCTTGCTCTGCAGGAAAGAGCCGAGAACGTAGACCTCCTCCAGGATCTGGCCATCGTCGTGGTAGCTGCCTTCGTTAAGACGCTGCAGCAGGTAGTCGTTGTGGAATGCCCCGCCCGGTGTGGGGTCAGCGGTGATCAGAGTGCGACGGGAATGACACGGGGCACAGGCATTCAGCTGGGCCTCGGGTGAGCCACGCCGTAGATCGGCGACCAGCCCCATCTGCGCCGGCTCCGAAGCGCCGCCCGGATCCTTGGCCCAGTTCACATGGGCCTCACCGGGCCCATGGCACGCTTCGCAAGCCACATTCATCTCGCTGAAGGCAGTCTCGTAGGTCTCGGTCGACGGGTCGTATCCCTTGCGCAGGTCTGTCGAGTGGCAGTCCGCGCACATGGCGTTCCAGTTCTGATACACCCCGCTCCAGTGCATCGCGTCCCCGGCGGCCGTGTCCACGCCTGGGTAGAGGTCGTACCAGCGCTGCCCTACAACGTCCCACGCAACCGTCAGGCACTGGAAGCGGCCGCCCTCGCCGCGCAAGAGGACCTGCTGCAGGGGATCCACTCCGAAGACGTAGTCGACCTCGAAGTCCTGAAATTCGCCGTCGGCCCCCTGGGTGTTCACGAAAAACGAACCATCGCGCCGGAAGAAACGAGTCGAGACGCCGTCGAGCTCGAAGACGGCGTCATCGAAGTCCCCCAGCACCGTCTCCTCCGTGGCCGCCTGCATCGCCAGGTCATGGTGCGACCCGGTCCAGCCCTCAAATTCTGTCGGATGGCAGCTAGCGCAGGTCGACGCCCCCACGTACTCGATTGAGCGCGGATCGCGTCCCTCGAGCGGACCGCGCCGGCAGGACAGGAGCAGGACGGGTCCGATCAGGACGAGCGCCTGCCAGCGTACATATGTCGAACGAGTCCTCATGGCGGGACCCTATCAAAAGCATCCTCGGCACGCCCTCCTGCCTGGCGTGATCGAGTAGCTTGCTGAGCGTGGCCGTCCCCCCCGGCGACCGAAGGAAACTGATTCTCATGAATGTAGCCATCCTCTCCGTGCTCTGCCTGGCCCAGCAATGGGCACAGTGGCGTGGTCCGCTTGGAAACGGGGTCGCGCCCGATGGAGAGCCGCCGCTCGAGTGGAGCGAGAGCAGCAATCTGCGCTGGAAGGTGGCCCTGCCGGGCAAGGGGCACTCGACGCCAGTGATCTTCGACGAGCGCGTCTTCGTGACTGCCGCCGAATCCTTCGGTGAGCTCCTGCCGCCGCGCGCAGAAAAAGCGCCGGGTGCCCACGACAACGACGAGATCACCCATGCCCAGCGATTCCTGCTGATCGCCATTTCCCGCAAAGACGGATCCATCCTGTGGAAACGGGCACTGCGTGAGACCATCCCACACGCGGCCGTCCATTCGACGGGGAGCTTCGCATCAGGTTCACCGGTCACCGATGGCCGCGCGGTGTTCGCCTTCTTCGGCTCCTACGGTCTATTTGCAGTGGACGTGGATGGTACGCCACTGTGGGAGGTCGACCTGGGCGAGATGCGGGTCAAGCACGAGCATGGAGAGGGCAGCTCGCCGGCACTCTTCGGCGACACGCTGGTCGTGAACTGGGACCACGAAGGCGACTCCTTTGTCGCAGCCTTCGACAAACAGACGGGCGAGGAACGCTGGCGCAGACAACGTGGGGAGGTCACATCCTGGTCCACGCCACTCGTGGTCGTGCACGACGGGAAACCCCAGGTCATCGTCAGCGGATCCGAACGGGTGCGCAGCTACGACCTGGCAAGTGGCGAGACAGTCTGGGAGTGTGGCGGGCTGTCACGAAACGTGGTGGCATCCCCGGTTGCAAGCGACGGTAGGGTCTATCTCGCGAGCAGCTACGAGAAGCAGGTCATGCTCGGCATCGAGCTCGAGGGAGCCGAGGGAGACATCTCAAGCGCCGAAAACGTCCTGTGGGTGCGCCGCAAGTCGACACCCTATGTCCCCTCCCCTCTGCTCTACGATGATGCCCTCTACATCCTGCATCACTACCAGGGCACCCTTTCGCGCCTGGACGCCAGCAGTGGAAAGGAGTCGCAACGACCGATGCGGCTGCCCGGAATCCGGAACGTGTACGCCTCGCCAGTCGGAGCGGCCGGGCGTGTCTACATCACCGATCTGGACGGGACCACCCTGGTCCTGAGCCACGAGTCCCAACCCGAGGTGCTCGCGCGCAACCAGCTGGACGACAGTTTCAGCGCGTCCGCGGCCGTGGTTGACAAGGAGCTCTATTTACGCGGCGAGCGATTCCTGTACTGCCTGGCCCAGCCCTAGCCGCACTCCCGCAACCGGCCCCATGCCTCCCACAGCCTCGCCCAAGGTCATCCGGATCCGCGACGCGGCCGACAACAACCTCGCCCACATAGATCTCGACCTGCCGCAGAACTGCTGGATCGCCGTTACCGGTCCGTCCGGTTCCGGAAAGACCTCGCTGGTATTCGACACGCTGGTCCGAGAAGGCGAACGCAGATTCCTCGGCGGCCTCTCAGCCCGCGCCCGGCACTTCTTCGGAAAACTGGGTCGCAGCGATGTAGAGAGCATCAGCGGGCTGCCGGCAACCATCGCCGTAGGCCAGCACGCGATCAGTCCGAGTTCGCGCTCGACCGTCGGCACGTTGACCCGAACTCTCGACCTGCTGCGCCTGGTCTTCGCCCGCTGCGCGGCACTCCCGGGTGAGGCCGGATCACCCCTGACCCGTAGCCATTTCAGCTTCAATCACCCGCTTGGTCAGTGCCCCGCGTGCCGCGGGCTCGGGATCGAGGACCGCGTCGACCCGGCCAAGCTCGTCGCGGATGCCGACCGCAGCCTGAGAGATGGCGCCCTGGTACCCACACTCAAGAACGGCTACACGGTCTACAGCCAGGTGACGTTGGAGGTCATGGATCGCATCTGCCATGCCCATGGCTTCGATGTGGACACGCCGTGGAAGGCCCTCTCGGAGGAACAGCAAAAGGTCATCCTGTTCGGTACGCGCGCATTGAAGGTCCCCTTCGGCAAGCACCCGATCGAGTCGCGCATGAAATGGGAGGGCATCACGGCACGACCGCGGGAGGAGGGCTATTACCTGGGCATCGTGCCGGTCATCCAGGAGACCCTGAAGCGCAATCGCAATCAGAACATCCTGCGTTTCGTCAGCTCCGGTCCATGCACTGAGTGCGATGGTACGCGCCTGGGCTCGGCCGGACGCCGCGCCCAGTTCGGCAGCTTCACCCTGCCCGACATCCTGGCACTGCCGGCGGCTCGACTGCTAGAGAATCTGGACCTCCTGCCCGAAACCCCGGCCTGGATTCGGGTACGCCCGGCCCTCGCCGATCGAATCCGACGACTCTTGCGCCTCGATCTCGGTCATCTGAGCCTCGCGCGAACGAGCACGAGCCTCTCCGGCGGCGAGGCCCAGCGCGTCCGACTCGCGGCGCAACTCGGAAGCGGACTGAGTGGTGTGCTCTTCGCCCTGGATGAACCCACCCTGGGCCTGCACCCCGAAAGCCAGGGCGGTATGCGCGCTGTGCTCGATGAGCTCATCGATCGGGGCAACAGCCTGGTGGTCGTCGAGCACGATCCAGACATGGTGCGTGCGGCCGACCATGTCATGGAGCTCGGTCCAGGTGCGGGCACGGAGGGCGGTCAGGTCGTCGCCACGGACCTGCCTGGACATCCGCAGTCGGGCGAGCGGGTTGCCGATCCGCTCGGTGGACCTGCAGCGCCGCGCACCCGGCGCCGCATGGGACAGGGAGACCTGGTCTTGAAGGGCGCGACCCTCCACAACTTGCAAGGTGCTGAAATCGGCCTGCACCTGGCGGCCCTCAATGTGGTCATGGGCCCATCGGGCGCGGGAAAGAGCTCACTCGTCTTCGGTACCTTGTTACCGGCATTGCTCGGCACAACAGGCGGACCCTTCGAGTCTCTTCGTCACGAACCTACACATGCGGATGGATCTGGCATCCACCCGTCGAAGCCTGCTGCCCATGCGGTGGACGCGCGCCCGATCGGCAAGACATCACGCAGTACGCCGGCGACCTGGTGCGGCCTCTTCGACCTGGTGCGCAAACGGTTCGGCCAGGTGGCCGAGGCCGCCCAGCTCGGCTTGAGCGCGAGTCACTTCTCCTACAACAACGCGCGCGGTCGCTGCCCAACCTGTGAAGGCCTGGGAGTCACCCGCATCGGTCTGCACCTCTTCGAGGACATTGAACTCAGTTGCGACGCCTGCACGGGAAAGAGATACGTCGACAAGGTTCTCGAGGTGCGCCTCGATGGCAAGAACATTGCAGAGATCCTCGGACTGACATTTCAGGAGGCGCTGTCGTTCTTCGAGAGAGATCCTGAGCCGGCTCGCATGTGCTCCGCCATGGTCGAGCTCGGTCTCGGATACCTGACCCTGGGGCAATCCTCGGCCAGCCTGAGCCGGGGCGAAGCCCAGCGCATCAAACTCGGCACGCTGCTCGGCTCGAGGCGGGCGGAGCGGAGCATCGTGCTGCTCGACGAGCCGGATCGCGGCCTGGCGCCCGGCGATATCCGCGCCCTGCTGCGTGCCCTCGACGCCCTGGTCGACGCGGGCCACACCATCGTCGCGATCTCCCACCACCGTCACATCTGGGCCGCGGCGGATCGCCTGATCGAAGTCCGTGACGGACAGACTGACCACGATCCGACCGTCGACTGGAATCCGACGGGCGAGCGCCGACCCGATCGCGCGATCAGGAATGGCGTCCCTGGGACACACCCCCGTTCGATCGAACTGCGAGGCGTCCAGACCCACAACCTGCGTGGAATAGACGTGAGCATCCCGCACGGTGACCTCACGGTCGTGGCCGGCGTTTCGGGCAGCGGAAAGTCATCGCTCGTGTTCGACACACTCGCGGCCGAGGCCCAGGGGCGCTACGCCGAGAGCTTGCCCTTTCAGGTGCGACGCTTCATGCGACGCCTACCGCAGCCTGAGATCGACAGCGCGAACGGGCTTTGCCCGACCATTGCCCTTCGACAGGAGCGCGAGCCCGGCGGCAGTCGCTCCACCGTTGCGACCCAATCGGAGTGTGGTCCGCTCCTGCGGCTGGTATTCTCGCGCGCAGGCGTGTACGACGACGCGCCCTGTGTGCTGAGCGCGGCGCACTTCAGCCGGGATCGGGCACTCGGCGCGTGCTCGAGCTGTACCGGAATCGGAACGCTACCGCGCTGCGACGTCAAGCGCCTCATTTCACGGCCGGACCTGCCATTGATTCCTGCCGTCTCCAAGGGCTCAGGCGCCCTTACGGAAACGCGGCCCGGACGCTTCTTTACCGAAGCCGACGGACAGCACATGGCGACCCTCGTAGCAGCTCTGGCAGCCGCGGTACCGGAAGAAAGCGGGACCGAATCCGAGTTGCTGACCACCTTGGCGACCCGGCCGTGGAGAGAGCTCTCGCGCGCCATGCAGACGGTCGCGCTGGAAGGCACGGGTAGTGTGCAGTACGCCGTCAACTGGCAGTTCACCTCAAAGGTCGAGGGAGAAGGGCAACACGAGTTCAGCGCGACCTGGGATGGGCTCTGCTCATTGGTGGAGCAGGAAGCCCGCAATCGTGCGCGCTCGAAGAAGGCCGCAGAATGGGCTGCTCCCCTGGCCGATGTGACCTGCCCGACCTGCGACGGCTCGGGCCTTGCCGAGCTGGCGCGCGAGACCACGGTTCGCGGCCACACCCTGGCTGAGATCGAGGCCATGCCCCTCGACCAGGTCCTGTCGGCACTGGACCCGGTGGGAGGATCCGAGGGTACGGATCGGGCCCACCCACTCCAGGCGGTAGCCCTCGACCGGCTCCTGCCGGAGCTTGCCGAGCGCCTGGACGCGCTCGTGGCCCAGGGACTGGGACACCTCAGCCTCGACCGTCGCACCAGGACCCTTTCGAGTGGCGAGTTCCAGCGCGTGCGCCTGGCAGGAGTCCTGCGCTCCGGACTCTCGAACATCACCCTCGCCCTGGACGAGCCCGCCGCCGGACTGCACGAACATGACGTGGACGCATTGCTGACACGGCTGCACCGATTTCAATCCGAGGGCAACACGGTGGTGGTCGTCTCGCACCGGCGGAGGATCCTGCAGGCCGCGGACCACCTGCTCCACCTGGGCCCCGGGGCCGGCGCCGAGGGTGGCCTGCTGGTCCCGGAGGATGGGGCCCCGAACGCGCCTTCGATCGCGCCAGGCCGGGCGCCGACCACCGAGCGAATCTGGATCCGCGGCGCCCACGCCCACAATCTTGCGCACATCGACGTTGAATTCCCCGTTTCAGGCCTCGTCTGTATCACCGGGGTCTCCGGCAGCGGGAAGAGCAGCCTGGCCTTCGATGTGCTCGCGGATTCCTTTCGGACCCGTGCCGCGAGTCAGTGCGTTTCGGTCGATGCACCCGGCGGCCTCGACCACTTCGTCAGCGTTCACGCGAGCCGGTCCAGACAGTCCGGCAACCATGGGAGGACCGCGCTGACCGCACTCAACATCGCCAACGATGTCGCCAACTTGTTCCATGGCTCCGATTTGCCCCGGCGCGCATTCGTTCCCGGCGGCGCACCCGGCCGTTGCAACAGCTGTGCAGGTAGCGGCCGTGAACGGGTCGCCATGGACTTCATGGGAGATCTGGACCTCTTGTGCCAGGCCTGCGGCGGAACCAGGTTTCGCCCGGAAGTCCTGCGGGCCACCTGGCGCGGCAAGACCATCGCGGACCTGCTCGACCAGCCCGCGTCAATCCTGCGAGACGAACTCGAAGACACCCGTCCGGAGGACCGCACGAGGACCCACGCCAAGCTATGCGCCGCATTGGGCGCACTGGTGGAGGTCGCCGCCGGACACATTCCCCTCGGGCGTCGCCACGCCGATCTATCGGGCGGTGAGTCCACACGCCTGGACCTCGCCGCGAGCCTGTTGCACAGCGCCTCGCCGGCGCTCTATGTCTTCGACGAGCCCTCGACCGGCCTGCATCAGACGGACCTCGCGCGCGTGACCGCTGCCTTCCGGCGCCTGGCGGAGCGTGGCGATCTGGTGGTCGCGACCGAGCATCGACTGTCCGCCATCTCGGCCGCCGACTGGGTCGTGGACCTGGGTCCCGACGGGGGCCCGGGCGGAGGACGTCTCATGGATTCTGGTCCACCCGATCGGCTGGAGAAGGGCCACACCGGCGCCGCGCTCAGGGCCCGGCGCCAGACCTGAAGCTGGTCCCCATATGGAGGCCATCGAGACCCGTTCCTCCTCTCCCCGGTGAATATCCGCGCCGCTCGGGAGAAAGGCACCACGGCGCAGGCCACCACGTGGATAATGCTCGCCCGAGGAACCGACCGGCAAATGCGCCGACGCACGGCCTCCTCGCTTCCCCTCGACCCCCGCCCAGAACCCGTCATGACCAGTACCACCACATCGACGAGTCCGTCGACCCTGCAATACCTCGACAAGGCCCTGGCCGGTCTACGCAGTCTCGGCTTCGGTCCCCAGGAGAGCCAGCCAGCTCCGGTCATCGCGCTTCTGAATCAGATCAGCGACCTCGATGAAGATCGTGTGGTCGCGATCGCCCGCACCCTCGATGAGGCATCTCACTTCAATCAGATCGTGCGCGAGGAGATCCAGGGCGTCTCCATCGGCCAGCGCTACGAGGACATCACGAAGTCCTTCAACAGCATTCGCGACGATGCCAAGGCTCTCGTCGACCAGTACGAAGACGGTGAGATCGACACCTTCGAACGCCTCTCGACGATCTGGATGAAAGTGACGAGAGGCGACATCGCCTCTCGTTTCAAGAAGATCAGCGACACTTTCCTCGAGGTCGCTGCCAGCAGCAAGGACCAGATAGAACGTGAGCATCGTATCCTCGAGGCGTACCGCGACTTCCGCGGCGCCCTCAAGCAATCTGAGGTTCAAGCGCTCGAAGTCTTGAAGATGGCAGAAGGCCAGCTCGCCGGCGCCAAGCAATCCGTGGTAGACGCCAGTGCAATGGTCACGGCCTACGACGGCGACTTGCCGGCCGAACGGGCCAAGCTCGAGCTATCGCGGGACGAGGCTGTTCGCGTGTTGCAAGACGAGGATCGGCGCTACCAGATCGCCAAGGACCTGTCTGACAACCTCACCGTCGGCTACAACACGTCCGAGGTGATCATGGCTCGCCTGGCCCAGACCACGAACGCCAAGGAGCGCGTCTACGCCCAGGCGGTGAGCTTCTTTGGCACGAACGAGACCGTACTGACCGCGCTCAGCGCGTCCTTTACCGGAATGCACGGTCTGCACGAGAGCACCCAGACCCTCGAGGCCATGAAGAAGGGCGTCGCCGACAGCCTCGACACCCTCTCGGAGATCGGGGGCAAGGTGCAAGAAGCCGCCCTTCGAGCAGGGTATGGACCGAGCATCCAGGCCGAATCCGTGAAGCGACTCGTCGACGCCGTCGTCTCGTACCAGGAGCGGTCACAGGGCATCATCGAGGAAATGCGTGAGATGGCCACCCGCAACGCGGTCGAGGTCCGGGACGCGGTCGAGGATGGCAAGAAGCGCATGGCGCGACTGCTCGAGTCCAGTGCCGCAACGGCCACGAACTGAGCGGGTCCCGATGGCAGAGGGCAACGTCGCGCCGTCCGGCGCAAGTGAGAGGCTCCAGCTGGATGATCTCATGCTGGCGATGGACGTGGTTGACACCCTGCGCCATCGCCAGAAGCTCGTCCAGCGCGAGCTTGATTCCGGGACCCGGGAACAGGACCTGGTCGATCGCCTGGTCAAGATCTACCGTGATCAAGGCATCGAAGTTCCGGAGCAAATCCTGGTCGACGGGGTCAAGGCACTAGACCAGCAGCGTTTCGTGTACCGGCCGCCAGCTCCGGGCCTTTCCACGCGCCTGGCACGAATCTACGTCAGTCGCTCGAGCTGGATGCGCAAGATCGGGATTGGGTTGCTCATCCTGGCAAGCCTACGGGGCGTCCTGTACTTCGGGTGGCAGCGACCAGGAATAATGCGCGCGCAGCAGCTCGAAGAGCAGCTTACTCAGAGCTTGCCGCAGGAACTTGAACGTCTGCGGGACCTGAATCTCGAACTGGTCGCCCACGAAGGGGTCGCCCACGAAATCCGAGAGATGTTCGATGCTGGGCGAGTGGCTCTCGAGCGGCGCGATGCAGCGGCGGCCATGGCGGCCATCGCGACCCTCGACAGTGCGCGCAGCATCCTGCGCTCTCAGTACGCCGTCCGGATCGTGGCGCGCCCCGGAGAGGTCAGCGGCGTGTGGCGCATCCCCGAAGCCAACCCCGACGCACGCAATTACTACGTGATCGTGGAGGCGATCAACGAGCAGGGCAAGGCCATGCCGATACGGATAGCAAGCGAAGAGGATCAGAGCAGCCGCATCACTCGAAAATGGGGCCTGCGAGTAGACGAGGCCTTCTTCGACGAGGTGCGTACGGACAAGCAGGACGACGGCATTCTCCAGAATCGCCGCGTTGGACAGAAGCCGCGCGGCTTCCTCGAGCACAGCTATCTCGTCGAGACGGACGGTGGCACGATCCTGGACTGGTAGGGCAAGATGGGAACCGGAAAAAGCGTACTTCGATCGATCAACGAGGACCTGCAGGGAATGCGTAGCTCGCTCTCGAGCCAGGCGGATGCCCTGGGCCGCTCGACCCGCTACCTCGCCGATGTCCGGCAAGAGCAGGCTCAGGCACTACGGGAGCTCGCGCGCATTCGGCTCGACCTGATCCGCGAAAGGTCCATCGCGGGCGAGGTCGATGCGTCACAGCAACAAGTGCAAGCGCTGCTCGCCAAGCACGATGAGCTGCTGCGCCAGGCAAGGGACGCAACCCAGGCCGGCGAGGACGCGATCGACAGGCTGGAAGAGCAACGCGACGCTCAGGGGCTCACACTCGAAGCGGCCGAGGCTGCGCTCGAGGATGCGGTCGCGGCCACGCGCAAACGCCTCGAGAACGACGCTGTCTACACCAAGCAGGCTGACGGAGTCCGCGAGGCCCAGTCCATAGCGGATCGGGCCGCTGAGAAGAGTCAGCTTGCACAGCAAGACCGAGCCGAAAAGGGCGCGCCATACGAATCGGACCCGCTCTTCATGTACCTCTGGAAGCGCAAGTATGGAACCGATGCATACGCCGCATTCCCGCTCTTCCGCACCCTCGACGCCTGGGTAGCCAGGCTGTGCAAGTACGATGGTGCGCGCCGCAACTATCGCCTGCTGATCGACATTCCGTTGCGCCTGGAGGAGCACTCCCAGCGCGTAGCTGCTGCGGCCGAAATTGCCGAGGAGGAACTGGAACGGATCGAGCACGAGGCATTCAGCGCCGACGGACACGACGCCGTTGAAGCCAGGGCCACCCAGGCGCGCGAGCGACTGACGGAGCTCGATGAAGAGCTCGCGTCCGCCGAGACCCGGCACCTGGAGCTCACCAATGAACAGATGCAGCTGGCGAATGGCACCGATCCGACATTCCGCCAGGCACTCGAGGCCGTTCTTCGAACCCTGCGTGGTAAGGACCTTCTCGATCTGCGCAAGGAGGTCGAGCGAACGCCCCTGCCGGAAGACGACATCCTGGTCGACAAGCTGATCGAGCTGGAGCAGGAGGAGACTATCCTGGAAGAACGGGTGCGCCAGGAGAACGAGTCGGTTCACGGCGCGAAGCGTCTTCTCGGAGACCTCGAGTGGGTCCGGCGCAAGTTCAAGCGAGCGCGCTTCGATGCCACGGGTTCCAGGTTCGACAGCAGTGACTTCCTGCCAGGCCTGGTCTCCCAGCTCTCCAGGCGGTCCATTTCGCGTGATAGGTTCTGGACCTATCTCGCTCGACGTCACCGACGACCGAGGGTTCACCGGCGACGAACACGGCACGGCAGCTTCGGGGGCCTCGATGGCATCGGCGAGACGATGTGGGCGCTCGCCAGCCTTGCGACCGATGTGGTCGGGAGTGGATCGTCACCTTCGAGTGCCCCTGGATCCTTCGGGTCCTCCGGCGGCGGCGGCGGCGGCTTCACGACTGGTGGCGGGTTCTGACCTAAATAACGGGGGCAAACTGCTTAAGGGGTCGAGCGTGGTGCCCCGATGAGACTCTCGTGCTCCCCACGCCCCTATCCACTCTGCTCGGCACGGACCTTCCCATCATCCAGGGCGGAATGTCCTGGGTCAGCCACTTCAACCTCGCGAGCGCGGTTTCGAATGCGGGGGGACTCGGAGTGCTCGGCGCGGCCACGATGGACCCCGAGGAGCTGCGCACGGAGATTCAGGCCGTGCGGGTACTGACCGACCGCCCCTTCGCGGTGAACGTGCCATTGATCAGCGTGAGACCGGATGGCACCGACACGAACCGCGCCTTGATGGACGTCGTCATGGATCAGCGCGTGCCGATCGTGATCACCGGTGCCGGGTCAGCCAAGCTCTTCACCAAGGAGCTGCAGGCCGCCGGTGCAATCGTCCTGCACGTGGTCCCTTCCCCTTCCCTGGCGCGGAAAGCCGAAGCCGCCGGGGTCGATGGAGTCGTCGCCGAGAGCACTGAGGCTGGAGGGCATGTGCGGGCGGGCGGCCTGGCGACGCTCTCGTTGGTACCCCAGGTCGTCGACGCAGTCGCCTGTCCCGTCGTCGCGGCCGGCGGCATCGCAGACGGTCGCGGAATCCTGGCAGCCATGGCGCTAGGTGCGGCCGGAGTCCAGATCGGAACCCGCTTTGTCGCGACCCGGGAATGCCAGGCGCACGCCGCCTACAAACGCGCGTTGATCGACGCACCCGCAGAAGGCAGTGCCCTCTACAGCCGTGACTACCATGCGAGCCGAGGCCTCGCGACGGAGATCGTCGTGCGCCTGGTCGAACTGGAGCGCACGGGAGCACCGCAGTCCGAGATCACCAGCCTGCGTGGCCGCGACCGCGCACGCATCGGCTGCGTCGAGGGCCACATTGACGAGGGAATCTGCCCGGCGGGATCCGCCGTTGGGCTCGTGGATAGTGAACTGACCGTGGCCGACCTCATGGCAGAGCTCGAGCGCGGGCTGCGCTCCGGGTTTGACGCAGTCGAACGAAGCCTCGATGTCCAGCGCAGCACGGATTGAGCTCAGGCCGCGTCCCGGGCCGCGGCTCTCATCCGGTCCGCGCCTGGAGCTTCTACCCGCCCACGAACCCGAGGTGTTCAACGGATTGCGGGCCGTGCGCACTCTCGCGATGCTCTCGATCGTCGGGTACCACGTAACCTGGGAGCCAATCTTCGGCATCGCCTTCGGATTGACGAGTCTGCAGGTCATCATGTGCGCCCTGGCCGGACGCAGGCCGTCGGCCTATCCCCTGGCCGAGTTCACACGCAAACGCGCTCGCCGCTTGCTGGCACCGTGGATCCTGTGGTCGGCCCTGTATGGCCTGTTCGAGATCGTCCGCAGCCTACTTGCGGGCGACTCACCTCGGGCGCAATTCGAGAGCTGGATGTGGGTCAGCGGGTCGTCCTTCCACCTCTGGTTTCTGCCTTTCGCCTTTGCCGCATCCCTCTCCGTGAACGTGATCCAGCGCCTGTTCCGACGACCGCGCCCTCATACTCACGTCGCGGTCAGCGCCCTGGTCGGCTCGGCTCTGCTGCTCGGCGCGGACCCGCTCAAGTCCTACCTGCAGCCGACGATGCCATTCGACCTCTGGATCGACGGGACCCCGGCGATGGCCTTCGGCCTGGCCATCGGACGCTCCCTGACCGTCACTGCACGCCCCCAGCGAGCGGTGCTGCTGCTCGGTATTGCGCTCGCTGCCCTGCTACCCCTGATTCTTGGCCTGGGCCCCCTGGGACCATCCGAGCTCTTCGAGCGCTACGCCATTGCGATCCCGGTGGTCTGCCTTGGCCTGCTCATCGACCTGCCCGACCGGCGCTGGATGGCGCGCCTTGCCTCGATGAACCTGGGCGTCTACCTGGTCCACATGCTCGCCATCCGTGGCGTGGACCACCTGCCCGGGTTTGGCGACCTGTCCCCGATGCTTCGGATCGGACTCGTGTACGCCACCTGCCTGCTGGTCGTTCTGTGTATCCGCCGCACCCGAATTCCCCATCTCGCCTGACCGCCTGACCGGCCGTCCCTCCCCTCCGGGGTAGCCCGACGGGCCGTTCCGCCTGCTTTCGGGTATACAGGGCCGATACGGCCCAACCTGGGTGAACCCACGAGAATAGTCGACGCCCGGTGGCGCACTCATTTCCATGAAGAACTCCCTCATCATCCTGCCCCTGCTCATCGTGTCCGCTCCGAGCATGGCGCCCTGGGCCGGCGCGGCCCCGATTGGACGGCTCGATTCAGACGAGGATGCCCAGGACCTGTCCGCGGAGCTCGACCGCATCCGCCAGGATGCCGGGGCCCCGGGGGTTGTTGCTGTGGCCGTCCAGGATGGAATGCTCGTCGCGTGGGCGGTCGCCGGTGTGCGCGCCCAGGGCTCGGATGCAAAGCTCGAGCTGGACGACCCGATGCACCTCGGATCCTGTACCAAGTCCATGACGGCGACGCTCCTTGCGTGCCTGATCGATGAGGGCAAGCTGCGGCCGGATACCACCATCGCCGAGGCCCTGCCGGAGTTCTCCAAGCGCATCGACAAGGGCTACCACGGAGTCACGGTCGACATGCTTCTGCACCATCGCGGAGGCATCGCGGAGCGGGCACGGCCCGAGGTGATGGCCAAGTACGATGAGCTGGACAGCATCCAGGGCTCCACGTCTGAAGTGCGTCTGGAACTACTCGCACGGGTGATGGAGGCTCCGCCTCAGCCGCCCGCGGACGGGGCCTTTGACTATTCGAACTTCGGGTACATGACCGCCGGCGCGATTGCAGAGGCCGTGGCCGGCAAGACCTGGAGTGAGCTGATGATCGAGAAGGTCTTCCGCCCCTTGAAGATGAAGAGCGCTGGAATTGGCTCCCCATCGGGAAGCGACGTTCCCGTGGGACACACGGTCGATGGAGACGGATTCAGCGCCCTTCCGCCAGGACCCGATGGCACGCTTCCAGAATGCATGGGCCCGGCAGGTCTGGCACACAGCAACCTCGTCGACTGGGCCAGATTCGTCACCGACCAGATGCGCGGCGAGCGCGGCGAAGGTGCGTTGATGAAGACCAAGGGCTACCAGCGGCTCCACTCCGACACCTACGGCAGCGGCTACGCAGCCGGCTGGGGCGTATCCCAGCACCACCTGAGCTGGAGCGAGCCGACCGTCACGTGGGGACACAACGGCAGCGACGGTACGTGGCACTCGACGGTCAAGGCACTGCCCGAGTGGGACCTGGTCGTGGTGACCGCTGCGAACTGCTCGGCTGGCGCCGGCGCCCAGGCGACGATGAAAGCCGAGCACCTTCTCCTGAAGGCCCTGGGCTTCGCGGACTGAGCCGTCATGGTCAATTCCTGGGCCCCCGTCCGATGTGGGTAGAAACCCAACAAATTCCGGTCGCGCGGGCGTCGCCCGGGGAGCGAAATGGGCGTGGTTCGAGGCCGACCAGAACGGTCCAGGATCGGAGCGTCAGGTAGCACGATACGGGCTGAACTTCGGCCAAGCTATGTAACACTCTCGCCGTAGATGCGCACTTTTCAAGGAATGTGCGAATCGCCAAGACAGACACCAGGGCCCCGCGCGCTCGGGGCGCTTCGGATGTCGCCATGGCCTTCAAACATGGACCGGTGGAGTCCCAACAGGTGGAACTGACCGAGTCCATCGGTCGGGCTTGCCCCTTGAAAGAGACCGGGCATCTCGACCAAGCTCTCGGCGTGAACGATCACTCCCTGCGAATCCGTCCGCGCAACGCCTCGCTGCGCGCCGCTGCAGCGCGCTTCTGGCTCGAACGTGGCGACGGAGCGCGCGCACTGGAACTGCTCGACGCCGGGCTTCGGCAGGAGCCGGATAACACGGCCCTTTCTGCCCTGCGCATCCGAGTTCTCGCCACGGATAGTGATCCCGCAGTGCGAGACCAGGAGCGAGCTCAACGCCTGATCGAACGCATGCTCACCGGTGCTCAGGCCGAGGATCCCCGTCTCCTTGGCGCCGCTGCAGCAGCCGCCAACGCCCGCAACGATTATCAGGGGGCCATAGATCTGGCACAGCGCTCTGCGACCCAGGCCCGCGAACGTGGCGCCGACGTGCTCGCCGAGCGTATCGAAGCAGAGCTCGCCATCTATCGCACCCGCCAGCCGGTTCAGGACGACTGACGAGACCTGGGCGCATGGGCGCCAAGCACTCCGCGCGGGAGCGAGGTCGCGAGGCCGCCCTGCCTATCGCACAGTCTCCGGCGCTCGCAATCGGTGGAGGCGATCAGCTGGTCACGCCCGATCGGTCGGCCGTATCCACTTTCAAATCACGATTTCGAAGCTCTGGCCACCGAGATGCAGGCCAAGTGCCGATACCCGGCAAAGCACGAATCCAGCGCGTGCCCGGGGAATCAGGTGCCGGAGAGGCTCGAGGCCAGGCTTGCCGCGTGTTCCTGCGCCGCTTCAACAGTGGTGACCATCCAGTCGGGGGCCAGTCCGTAGTCTGCGCGCGCTACCTCGACCAATTCCTCGATACCCTCCACCTGCTGGGTCTCGGGCAACAAGGCCACGAGGCGTACCGACGGCAGCACTTCCCAATCCGTACTCTCCGATGCGTGGTGGGCCTGGATCGACTGGCGCAGACCATCGGGCAGCTCCCAGACCTCACCCAGGAGCCCTCCCACTTTCGCGTGGCACCAACCGAAGGCCTGGTTCTCCAGGTCCGCCAGATTGTCCCGGCTATCGCTCGACCTGCCATGCCAGGCCTCGAGCACCTCGCCATAACTATCAGGTTGGGACTGTGCGAGGACCGGCACGGCGATGTCCTGGAGCAGGCCGGAGGTAAAGGCCTCGGCGCTTCGGGCCGGATGTAGCTGGTCCGCGATCGCGCGCCCGAGCCCCGCCCGCAGGGCCGCGGTATGCCAGTAGCGACCCACATCGAATCCGGGGGCGCGCGGGCTCGGTACGGCCTCCTTGACGACGAGAGCCAGAATGATCTGTTCGAGCTTGGATCGCCCGAGGAACGAGACAGCGTGCTGGACGTCGTCGATACGAGACATGGTTCCAAAGCCCGGGCTATTCACCGTCTTCAGGACGCGCAGTACGAGTCCGGTGTCCCATTGCAGGCGTTCGGAAATCCCCTCGAAGCAAGCATCTGGATCCCGCAGAAGCTTGAGGACCTTGAGTGCAGTATCCGAGAAGTGCGGAATCTGGCAGCCCTTGACGAGTGCCTTGAGCTTCTGTTCGGCCTTCTTGGCCTTTCGGTTGATCAATGCCATTAGTCTGCCTCAGTCGGCTCTGGTTGCCATCTTGTTGCTCAGCAGACTCAGAAGCCCACCCAGCATCACGTATCCACACACGACCTGGACCATTACCAACCACTGTCCCGCCACCGAGTTCGGGAGAACGTCTCCAAAGCCCAGGGTTGTCATCGTGACCACGCTGAAATAGAGCGGCGAGACCGAAGTGGGATGGGAACCGTAGTCGATCGCAACCTGGGTGTATCCCAGGGCGAAAGCAACTACGAGGATTCCAGTGCAGAGGCTCCAGCGGAGCGGGCTGCGCCCGCAGTCACTCGTGAGCCACCACATCCGGTAGATCAGATCGGACAGGCCGCCTTGCGCGCGATACTCGGCCAGATAGTTCTGGTCGTGAATGAAGCTACGGCACAGGTAGGCGCCCGTAAAATTGATCTCCCGTACATCCACACTGATCCAGCTTGCCGTCCGGAAGTTACGCACTTCGAGCAGGCATGCATCGCGCATGTCCGAGCCGTCGAAGCGCGTGCCTTCTACGTTGCAGCGATCGAGGTGGGCTCGCCGAAGATCGGCGTCGACCACGTTCGCGTCGCTCCAATCGGCTCCCGTGGCGCGCACGTCAGCCAGCGTGGCCAGCCCGAGGTCAGCCCCCTTGAGATCGGCATCGACGAGGGAGGAGCCGCTGAGATCCGCTTGCACGAGAATGGTCCCGCGCAGATTCGCGCGGCCAAACCCGGCCCGGATGAGCGTTGCCCCGCTCAGGTTGGCCCCCTCCAGCTTCGCCCCCGCAAGTTCGGCCGAGGTGAGATCGGCCTTGAACAGCGTCGCATTCGTGAAGTCGGTTCCGACGAGCGTCGCGTCTCGCAGATTCGCGCGAGAGAGGTCTGCGCCACGCAGACACGCGCCGCTCAGATCCAGTCCCGAGAGGTCTGCATCGATCAAGCGAGCGCCCGCGAGCTCGAGGAGCGCCTCTGGCGCGCCGGCCCGTAGCCTGGACGCAAGGTCCTCATGGCTGGACGGAGACAGCCGATGCGCACCCTGGGGCGAGGCTTCCGAGTGGCGGTCGTGGGTTTCCGAGGCGGACATGGGGGAGCCGTAGAGAGTGGCCAGGTCCATCATCGGCGGCCGAGAATCCGACTCTTGAGGGCTAGGCGGACCAATGTCTGATTCGCCACGCCAAAGAGCCGTGTTGCGCGAGGCCCCCTTCACGGCGAGGCGTCCGGGCTGCTCTGCCTGGGTCGCAAAGTGGTTCTGGATGGCCAATTGACCTCCCGATCCCGGCCGCCATCGTTAGGATCTCGCCATGCCGGCCACCGCACGTCCCGCCGCCTGGCTGCCCGTGGTCCTCTGGCCCGCGCTGCTCGCGACGCTCGTATTCGCAAACACCCTTCGAAACGGTTTCGTCTACGACGATCCGATCGTGCTCGAGTGGCTGAAGACCCGCCGCTGGGACCTGGAAGGCTTCCTGCTCGAGACCCGCGGATTGACCTACGCGGTCCACGCCCTGGATGACTGGCTATGGGGATCGTGGGCAACAGGCTACCACCTGACGAACATCATCCTGCACAGCCTGGCCTGTTCGCTCTCGGCCTACACGGCCTGGACCCTGAGCCGGTCGCGCCTGGTCGGGATCGCAACGGGCCTGTTCTTTGCGGTGCACCCCGTCCACGTCGAGGTGGTCGCGAACATCGCCAATCGAAAGGACATTCTGGCGCTGATCTTCATCCTGCTGGGATTCCTGGCCTGGCGTCGGATCGACAGCAGTGTTCCGCGGCTCGCGCTCACGTCGATGTGCTATGGATTGGCCCTCTACTCGAAAGAGGTCGCCGCGGCTGGGCTGGTCGCAATGCTCTTCGTGGGAGATGTCTGGCTCCCGAACGCGCGCCGTGCAGAGGTCAGCACAGTCGCGTCTCGGGCGTGGACTTCCCTGCGCCAGCTCGCGCCCCTGCTCATCGCAGGACTGTTGGCGGCGTCGCTCTTCTCGGCTGACCTGCTCACCTATTTCGGCACCGAGTCGATCCGGAAGATGAGCGACGGCCACTACCACACGATGGGCGCCTCCCTGGCCACGAGCGCGGCGAACCTGACGGAGTTCCTGCGCTTGCTCGTCTTCCCCCGCTCCCTCAGCATCGACTATGCACTTCGCCCCGAAGCCGACCTTCTGAGCGCACCGGCCCTGGTCGGATTGGGACTGGCAGCCACCTGGCTGGCCCTCAGCGCCATCGTGGGCAGGCGCAGCCCACTCGCTAGCTTCGGACTCCTGTGGGTACCGGTGATGTTCTTGCCCTGCTCGAATCTGATCCCGCTGCACCATATCCATGTTGCGGAGCGCTACCTGTACGTGCCCTCATTCGGGTACTGCCTGGCGCTCGCTCTCGGCCTGCGTGGCCTCATCAATGCGCGGCCAACCTGGCACAGGGCGCTACTGGCCGGAACCGGCCTGATCCTCGTCGCCGGTAGCGTGAGATCCGTCGTGCGAAACGGCGACTGGCGCGACGTCCCCGCCCTGATCGCCGCCGCGGACCGGGATGGGATCGACAGCTGGCGCATCCACAAGACTGCCGGATCCTGGGCCATCCGAAATGGCGATCCCGAGGCCGCAGCCCGACGCTACGCGCGGGCAGCCGAGTTGCGCCCGGGCGATCCGGACCTCCAGTTCTGGAAAGCCGTGTCAGCGACCCGCGTCGGCGACTTTCCGAGCGCCGTCATAGCGGGTCGAGCAGCTGTGATACTGCGCCCGATGGACCCGAAAGCTCAGTACAACCTGGGCGTGGCTCTCATTCAGACTCAGGACATCGAAAGTGGAACACAGCATCTGCGCAGAACGATAGAGCTCGAGCCAGACTACGCGCCCGCGCACTACAACCTGGCCGTCGCCCTGATCCTGCTTGGCGATCCAGAGGGTGCATTCTCGGCCTTCGAGAGCTGCGTGGCCGCAGATCCGGATCACGCCGAGGGACACTTCAACCTGGGGGCCATGCAGGCCGAGCGCGGCCTCGAGGACCCGGCCCTCGAGTCGCTACGCCGGGCCGTCACCCTTGCGCCGACGAATGCCCGCTTTCTCGAGCACCTGTTCTCGACGAGCATGGCCATGAATCGAACGTTCTATGCCATCCAGGCCGGCGAAGTGCTCGCAGACCTCGAGCCTGGGCGCCAGCAGGTGCTCGAGCTGGTCGGCGATCTATGTGTCGATGTCGGCGAGTTCGCCCGTGCGATCGCCGCCTTCCGACGGGCCATCGATCTCGACCCGAACAACATTCGCCTGCTCGAAAAGGTCGCGAGTGCCTGCGTTCAAGGGCAGCAAATCGAGTGGGCCGCCAGCGCATACAACAAGATCCTCGATCTCGATCCCGGTAATCCGGACGCACGGTCAGCGCTCGAGCAGCTAGGCCTGTAGCGCCCCTCCTGGCTCGATTTCATGGCTGGGCGGGTGTACCGCCCGGTGCGCGACGACCGGAGGTTGCAGGTCGTCGGCACCCCGTATTCCCACGATGGCGCTCCCGCACTAGCGTGTGAGCGCAAGCCTCGTCACGGGCAACCTCCCTCCCACATGCAATCGCCACTGCGTACACGCTTGGGTGACATCCACGAGAAAGGGCCCCGCTGACGTGCAGCAGGGCCCTTTGCTAGATGTCGTACTTGTTCAGCTGAGCCGCGTCACTCAACCAGGTTGATGCGAATGGCATCGGTCAGGCTGTTGGACCCGTTCTCACGGTGCCAGTACTGGAAGTTGGCCGTAGTCGGAGCATCGCTGATGAAGCTCGAAGCCATCGGGTGGGACGTGAAATCAAGAGCACGTGATACGCCACCGGTCTCATCAGAACGCACGAGCGGCAACAGTCGCTGAAGGCCTTCGCCGCCGACGCACCGGAAGCCGATCCCCAGCGGGATGTACACTTCCGTCGATCCGTAGAAGAACATCCCCCAGGCCTCGGGCGGAACGCCACTGGCCACGAGAGTGATGTCGTTGTCAGCGACCGAAGTGCTGCCGAAGGCCTCGATATGGCCCACGCTACCGGCTTCCACGACCATGTCATCAATCCGGGCGTGGCCGACCATTGCCGGGCCACCTCCAGAGAACCTGAAACGAATATGGAGAGCCGGTTGCTGCCCCGCGCCGGCGGGTAGGTCGACATCGGTCAGCCACCAGCTACCACCCTGGAAGTACTCGATGAGATTCCACTCCACTCCGTCGGTAGACCACTCTGAGTAGAGCCATTGCTGGACCGGCGGATCGTAGACCCTGCACGCGTACCGCAGGTTCACTTCGGTCTTGCCGATCGTACTGAAGACGCCGGTCAGAACGCCGCCGCGGTGGATTCTCGGCTGATAGCCCCACGTCTGGCCCCCGTACTCCATGAACACCGGTCCCGTACGGGTCCAGGCGGCACCATCGAAGTCGCCTGAATCGAATGCGTCATGGAATAGAACGTTCGAGGCGGTGCCATCACAGTAGTTGGTTCCGATGTTGGTGCTCGCGCCAAGAGCCTGGTCGGCGTTGGCGTAGAGCTGCAGGTGGAATGACCCGTAGCTGATCGGAGCATTCGGAATATCGGTCACGTACTGGGGCCCACTGCCACGACGGCCCTGGACCCAGAGGGTATCCTCGGTTCCCAGCCCGGTACCGGGAGTACCGACTTCGCCGCCCCAATTCGTGCCCTGGCCTTCGCCCGCAGCGGGGCCAAATGTGCCGAGCGGATCGCCCGCCAGGATCGGGCCGCCGGCGCCGTGCCTCGTGTTGGTACAGGAAAGGCTGTAGCCAAAGCGCGCGGGAGATCCGCCGCCCTCATCGTCCCGCCCCAGGATGAACTCGTAGGGCGAGTTGCGCAAATTGACGGTCACCTTCCAGCTGGCCTGGACACCGGCGCGCCTCGCGCCAGGAAGATCTCCCAGCTGGATCGTCGCCACCGGCTCACGGGTAAGGGGTGAGTCTTGCGCGCCGTAGTTGTCGTAGAAGGTGACTTCGTATCCGAAGCTTCCGCGCACTTCGCGAGTCGTGTACGCGAACTGGAAGCCATCGATGGCCTGGCCTTCGACACTCCCCACGTTCGGCGCAAAGGGCGTCGTCGCGGGGATTCGACCAAAGTCGGCCACCTTCTCGTCGCGCCGCAGCGCAAGGAAGAAGGGCTGCGCCGCATCGTTGTTGAAGACCGTCGCGCCAGGCCCGGTGGCCGATTCTGCCGCCGGCGTCCAGACACCCGTCGCGAGATGCAGAGTACCCGCATCGCGAACCGGAGTACCCAGGCGCCTGGCGCGTGGGCTTCCAGTCTGAGCCGCGACTGTCGCCACGAGCAGATACACCGCTGCACACGTTGTCAGGAAACGAAACATGAGTTTGGTCAATTGGGAAAACGTCGATATCCGCTTGCCAGCGGAAAGGAGGAGGACCTACTACATGCTCCATTCCAGAAACCGTCAATCCCGTATTCCCCCACCCTGAGAGGGCGTGAGGGGCCATTTCATGCTTCAGGACCCCCTGCGAGCAGATGGCGCTCGAACACCCATTCGACGATCCCGTACTCTATAGTTCGAGCGCGTATTCGATCGATTCGAAAGGCGTACCCATTCGCCAAAACTCGCACGCCGGCCCGATACGCGGCACTCGATCTGGCTCGACCCGAGAAATTGTTCGAAAAAGACGGAAAGTCCGGCTCCACGGCCAGCAGCCGTGCGCCGCTCGCCTCCTAGCCCTCGAACAACTCGCCCAGGAAGTCCTCGAGGGCCTTCCAGCTCTGTTCGTCGGCCGATGAATCGTAGGCCAGCGGAAGCTCGAATTGCTCACCGAGCGCGGTGGCGGCAGGGTTCGTGAAAGCGTGCTTGGCGCCGGGGTACTCGATGAACCGAAGGTCCACACCGGCAGCGGTCATCTCACGCTTGAAGCCCGCCAGGTCGTCGGCAGAGACAAATGGATCCGCGGCTCCGTGCAGCACGAGAAGCCTCGCCTTGATGTCCCCGGGCGCGGCGGGTGAGGTCGTTCCCAGGCTACCGTGGAAACTCGCCACTCCATCGAGATCGAGTCCACCGCGTGCCATCTGCAGCACTACCGCCCCACCCATGCAGTACCCGATGGCCGCCGTACTCGAAGCATCCGTCGTGGAGTGCGCCATCAGAAGGTTCTGGGCCGCGACGAAGCGTCCCGTCGCCGCATCCATGTCGCCCATGACTTCCATCATGAACTTCTGGGCATCGGCCGGGTGGGCAGCCTGCCGTCCCTCTCCGTACATGTCGACTGCCAGGGCGGTATAGCCCATCTCCGCCAGCATCCGAGCCCTTCGGCGCGCGTACTCGTTGTGGCCCCACCACTCGTGCACGACCAGGATGCCGGGGCGCTCAGCGTCAGATGATGCGTCAAAGGCCAGGTATCCCTGGCATTGGACGCCATCCGCCTCGTAGGTCACCTCTTGCCCACGGATATCCGGGCCGCTGGCACGCGCGCCCTCGGGCGTGGTCGCGCACGCGCCGACAAATGAGAAACTCAAGACACAGACGAGATGGCGCATCACTCAATTCCTTGGTTTGGGATGGCGCGGAATGCCGCGCCCGTAGCCGGGGTCAAGACGCTCCGAGCTTGGACTCGAGAAAGGCAGTGAGCTCACCGATTGTCGGATAGTCAAACAGGTCGGTGATGTCCACCGCGCCAGGGAAGGCCTTCTCGATACCCTCGTGAATCTGCGCTAGCTCGAGGGAGCTGGTCCCGATCTCGAATAGGTTGTCGTCGAGCCCCACGCTGCGAGCTGGCAAGAGTCCCCGGCACAGATCGAGCAAGCGAGTAGCGATGGATGCATCCTTGCCATCTTCCGAGTCCTGTCCACCAGCGTCGGTACCTGCTGCTTCTGCTCGCAAGGCCTCCATCTCGGCCAGGGGGCCGGCGAATTCCCCGTCGGCGAAGCCCTGGAGCAACCGCGCCCGCTGGGCCTTGCCGCTGGTCGTCTTCGGAATGCGGCCGATCGGCACGACATGGGTGACGTCGACTCCCATCTGCGCATTCAGGGTCGCAATGATCCGTCCGGCGACCGGCAAGAGCTGAGCCAGATCACCCTTGTGCACGACGAAGACCAGGACGTCGTCCGCATCCGCATCCGGATCGCGGTGGCCCGCGACGGCGACCTTGCCCAGATCCAGCCCAGCTTCGCGCTGCAGGATCGTCTCGAGGTCGTGGGGAAAGAAGTTCTGGCCGTTCGAGAAGATGATGTCCTTGTGCCGGCCCGTTATCACGAGCCCGGACTGGCCCAGGAATCCCATGTCCCCGGTCGCCACCCAACCGTCAGGCCGTGTGGCCGCACGAGTGGCCTCTTCATCCCGGTAGTAGCCGCTCGTCACATTCCGCCCGCGGATCTCCACGTGCCCCACGGCGTCATCGGGCAGGGTTGAGCCATCGTCAGCGGTGACGCGCACCTCACAATCCTGAACCGGCCGACCGACAACCGCGAATGGAATGGAGCCCGGCGCGTCCGCCTCGGTGAACTCGACCGCTTGCCCTGGCACGACACTGGTCCGCTTCACGTGTACGGCGGCGGCTCCTCCGACCTCGGGGATGCTCACAGCCACGCTCGCTTCGGCCAGGCCATAGACGAAGTACATGCTCGACGGGGTCAATCCGAAGGCAGACAGGCGATCGGTGAACTCCGCACTGAGACCTACGGAAATGGGTTCGGCGCCGTTGAAGATCACGCGCACGGACGACAGGTCGAGCGGACCCGGGTCCCGGCGCTCGAGCCCCTTCAGGAAGTGCTTGTAGCCGAAGTTCGGGGAGCAGAGGACCGTGGCGCGGAACTCACTGGCCTTGGTCATCCAGACCGAGGGCCGACGCACGAAGAGGTCCGCGGGGATCAGAACCGAATCGACGGCCAGCAGCATCGGGACCAGGTGAAATCCGATCATCCCCATGTCGTGACTGAGCGGCATCCAGCTGAGCAGCCTGTCTTCGGGCCCCATGTTGCCACCGGCGATGATCGCGCGCACATTCGTCACGACGTTGTCGTGGGTCAACGTCACGCCCTTGGGCTCACTGGTCGACCCGGACGAGAACTGGACAAAGGCCAGATCGCCCGGCTGCACGTCGGTGGGGAGGCCGGGATCCCCGGACTCACCCTCGACGAGCAGAGCCCTGGAGCTCACGTCCGCGAAGCCCCCATCGGGAGCCCCCGCTTGCTCCAGGCGAGCGAGCGTGGCCCCATCGGTATAGAGGGTGGGATTTCGAAGCCGACGGAAGATGCGTACCACCTTCATCCGGTGTTCTTCACTGATACCGACCGCCAGCGGCACCGGCACGATGCCGCCTAGCAGGCAGCCCCAGAAGGCCTCGAGAAAGCCGCGGTTGTCCGCAACGTGTACGATCAGCTCGTCGCCAGGTTGAATCCCGTGGCGCTGCATGCGCCCCAACAGGCCCAGGGCCCCCATGCGCAATTCACGGATCGGCACTTCCACCTGACTGTCGGCACTGTTGACGAAAGTGATCGAGGCCTGGGTCTCCGCGGCCGCATTCAGGGCCTCCGGCAGTGTCTTGAAGTCGTACATGAATTGTTGCTAGCGCCTCTGAATACGCATCCGGATTCCGTGCTTGCTACGCAGATTGACCGCCGGATCCAGCTCCAGCTCCCGGTCAGGAACGTAGCTCAACCGGAATCGTGGCGCCATCCATCCAGCGTGAGTCAAGGCCTCGACCATGGCGAACAGCTCGCCCGTGCAGCGCCTGGGACCCATCGAAAATGGAAAATAGGCAAACTCGTGGATGGGGTTCACGCCATCGGGAGTGAACCGCTCGGGCCGGAATTCCTGGGCGTCAGGCCCCCAGAAGTCAGGATGGCGGTGGACGATGTACGGCGACAGGAAGATATCCGTGCCCGGATCGACCCGGTAGCCCCCGAGTACATCTCCTGCCGTCGCCTTGCGCGTGAACAACCAGACAGGCGGATACAGGCGCAGGGTCTCGAAAATGACGCGCTTGGCGTACGGCATCCGATCGAGGCTCGCAAACTCCGGAGGCTCGTCGCCGGCCAGCCCATCCAGCTCGGCGTGCAGGTCTGCCTCGACCTGCGGATGCTGGGCCAGGAGGTACCACATCCAGTTGGTGGTCGCGGCCGTGGTCTCGTGGCCGGCCACGATCAAGGTCATGATCTCGTCGACCAGGTCCTCATCGTCCATGGGGAGACCATCCGTCTTGCTGCGCGCATCCATGAAAAGCGACAGGAAGTCGACCTGGTGGATGTCGTCGCGGCGGCGCCTCGCAATGATCTCGTGTACAAGCTCTCGGACCGCCCTGAACTTGACCACCAGTGCCAGGTCGCGCGCGGAGTGGTCGGTCAGGAGCGCGAAAGGCCCCTTGCCATCGTCGGTCCGATAGGGTTCGAGGTCATCCCCGAAAATGGCGCCGAGTATGATCTCCAGGGCCAGGACGCTCGTCTCATGGGTGATGTCGACAGTCTCCCCCCGATCCGCCTTGGCCTCCCACCCTTGCAACAAGCGCTGGTTGGCACTCCGAACAACGGCGGACATTGTGGCGATGATCTCGCGCTTGAAGGCCGGCTGGATCATGCGCCGCTGCTCCAGCCAGTGGTCGCCGTCACTGACGATGATCCCGTTGCCCAGCAACAGCTTGACCCGCTCGAAGCCGCGGCCCTTGGTGTAGTTGCGCCAGTTGGTCACCAGGACACGCTGGATCAGGTCAGGGTGGCTCACGACGTAGGTCGGCCGGTCGTGCCCGGGCGGGTCCACGCGATAGATGTCGCCGAACCGCTCGAACTCCTCCCACATTCGATGGAAGGACTCCGCGTTCGTGTCGATCGCGAAGGGCTCGGCCGGGCCCGGGGGCAGCGGCCGTCCTCCAGCCTCGGGGGGCGGGGTTATCGGCGTGGTCGGCGTCATGGGAGCAGGGAGCGAGAGCAGCTGGGGTACCCCGGCGCGGGCCGATGGGCTCGATGCGCAAGAGTTGCCGAGGGGCGGGTCCCTCCGTAAGCTCCTGGCGCCAGGCGAAGCCTCGGGCTGGAGCGACTCCCAACCACGTATTATGGGGGGGGTGTAACGCGAAGAGCCCCGAGCGGTCCAGAGAAAACCCACCCGTGGCGATCCTCATCTTTCACTCCCGGCTGTGGCCCGAGACCACGCCCCTACCCGCCGACTGGCTGGCCGAGCTGCCGCCAGAGAAGCGATACGAACTCCTTCGCAGTCGCCCTGTCCGGCGATGGGAATCCATGGTCGGGCTACGCCTGCTCTCCCACGGGATGGCCACTCTTGGCTACGCCGACTTCAAGCTATCCGAAGTGCGCTCTGGTCGCGGGCTCAAGCCCGTTTCGGGACGCGGTGTCGACTTCAGCATTTCCCATTCACACGGTCTGGCGGCGTGCGCGCTCAACTCGACCTCAGGAGAGCCGGTGGGCCTCGACATCGAGCAGATACGCCCACTCGATGTGCACTCCCTGGCCAGGTACGTGAACCCCGAAGGCCAGCCGCCCATGCGCACAGTCGCCGAGACCCTCGAGCGCTGGACCTGCATCGAGAGCGTGATGAAGGCCGCCAGCGGCGCCGGCCTGGCACGCATCAAGGAAGTCCAGTGTGACCCCGACGACGACGCAATCGCACATTTCGACGGCCGGCGATGGCACACACGGCAGATCGACCTTGATCTCGATTATGCGGCATGCGTTGCGACTCGGGCGGAATCCACGGGACCGTCCAGTGCGCCCGTGATCAACATCACAGATGTGACCTGGGATGAGCTACGCTTGCCCACCTACAGGGCCTCGGGAATCGCTCGGTGACAGACTCCACGCACTACAAGCTCCGGGAGATTCCCCGCTGGCGCCGACGGGTCGCCCCACTGCTGGCGCCACTCATCACGCTTGCGGTGCGACTGTACTGGCGCACGGTTCGGGTCAAGCAGGTCATCGGAAGCCATCACCTGGATGACCTGGCTGCCCAGGGTCTACCGATGATCCCGTGCCACTGGCACCAGCGTCAGGTCTTCTGCACGGCCTACCTGTTTCGCACGCGTCGCCGGGACTTCAAGATGAGCGGACTCGTCAGCCCGTCCCGGGACGGAGAACTCGCAGCTCTCGTCATGCGGCAGCTGGGGGCCCATCCGATCCGAGGTTCCGATCGCCGCACCGGGGCCCAGGCCATGCGCGAGCTCTACATGGCGATGAAGAACGATCGCCTGTCGCCGGTGATGACACCCGACGGGTCGAAGGGACCGGTTCACCAGTTCAAGCCCGGATCGATCATGCTGTCGCACCTGTCGGGCGCACCGATGGTGCCGTTGACCTTCGGAGCAAAGCACGCCTGGAAACTGCGAACCTGGGACAGCTTCGTGGTCCCCTATCCGTTTTCGAGCATCGTGTTCGTCATCGGTGAGCCGAGGACGGTGCCCAAGGGCAGCAAATTCGGTGACACGGCTGCCATGCAAGAGGTCATGCGGGTGGCCTTGAACGACATCGACGAGATTGCCGAAAAGGCGGTGGGAGGCGCGTGAGCCGCCGCCCCGCACACCTGGTCATTTGGTCCGTGGCCGCCGCCTTGCTGTCGCTACCGGCCGTGGCTGCCCCTGACGATGGGCCGAACAACATCCTGCTCATCCTGGCCGACGACCTGGGCGTCGACATGGTGGACGCCTACGACCCGGGCGGCAATCCGGCGCCCATGCCCATCATCGGGCGCCTGGCACGCAATGGAATACGATTCCGGAACGTCTGGGCGACACCCACCTGCTCCCCGACCCGCGCCACGATCCTGACGGGTCGGTACGGTTTCCGAACCGGCATCGGTCTCTACATCACCCAACGCTCGACCACCGAGTTGCCCCTGTCCGAGCTGCTCATTCCGGAGGCACTGGACCTGCACCCCGAGCTTGGCTACGAGCATGGGGTGCTCGGGAAGTGGCACCTGGGCAACTCGATCGACGCCGCCACACGCGCCGGCTTTGGCAAGTTCACTGGAACCCGCGCAAACTTCCACGACGGCCAGACCTACGACAACTGGCTCAAGGTCGAATGCGGAACCGAGAACTGGTGCACGACGTACGCGACGAGCGACACCGTCAACGAAGCTCTCGAGTTCGTCGCGACGACGCCCGAACCCTGGTTTCTGTACTTGCCGCTCAATGCACCCCATGCGCGATTCAGCAACCCACCCGAGAATCTGCACACGCAGAAACTGAACCGACGCTCGCTCCGATGCGAGCGCCGCGAGGTCTACCGCGCCATGGTCGAGGCCATCGACACCGAGGTCGGGCGCCTGCTCGAAGGCATGGGCGACCGCCTGGAGCGCACGACGGTCATTTTCATGGGCGACAACGGGACACCCAACGAGGTCTTGCCTGACAGGGCCATCGCCAAGCACGGCAAGCTATCCGTCTTCGAGGGCGGCCTGCACGTCCCACTCATCATCAGCGGCCCCATGGTCCGCAACCCGGGCCGGGACGTGCACGCCCTGGTCAGCTCCACCGATCTCTTTGCAACCTGCCTCGATCTCGCCGGCCTGCAGTTGCCCGAGGATCTACCGACCGGATTGGTCACGGACTCCTCGAGCCTCGTGCCATACCTGACCGACCCGCACGCGCCCGCCCAGCGGGGCATGCTCTACGCCGAGATGTTCGGGCCCAACCTGCGTGCCGAACTCGACCATGAGATCCGCGCGGTGCGCAACGACCGCTACAAGCTGATCCACTGGATCAAACCGCAGGACCACTGGGGCTTCTACGACCTGCTCCAGGATCCGCTGGAGGCCAACAACCTCATGGGGACGAAATGGGGCCGCGAGCGCTGGAACCAGTTCGAAAACCTGTGTTCCAAGATTGACGAGGTCCTGGGAAGTTGACGGGCCGGCCTCGGAGGCCTTGCCGAGCCTGATCGAGGGCGGTTCGGGCTGGAATCCGACGAATTCAGGTCCGCTCTGTAACATCGGGGGTGCCCGTGCAAAGAGAGGGCATCATGGACGACGAAGCTCTTCGCCAATACCTGCTCGACTATCGTCTGACCCGCGATCCGGGACATATCGCGGCCCTGTTCGAGGCCAGCGCAGCGCAACTCTGGCAGCTCGCAATGCACCTGGCGCGCGATCCGGCGGATGCGGACGATCTGCTTCAGAGCACCTACCTGGCCGTCATCGAGTCGGTCGAGCGCTATGACGCGCAGCGACCGGCGATCGGCTGGATGGTGGGCATCCTCACCAACCAGGCCCGGAGCCAGAAACGGCGAGCCGGACGCTGGACAGATCCGGATCGACTGCTCGAGGACCTGCCCAGCACGCCTGCGGAGACGGCCCAGACAGAGGAGGAACGCTCCCTGGTCAACGACGCGATCGCCTCCCTGCCCGAGATCTACAGGCAGGTATTGGAGCTCGTCGTTGAGAAAGGCATCGGTCCGGGGGAGATCGCCGCGCGCCTGAGCCGCACACCGGGCACGGTTCGTGTCCAGATGCACCGCGCGATCAGTCTGCTCCGGCGCGGCCTGCCGGCTGGCCTGGCGCTCCCGGTCGCCTTGATGTCGGTCCAGTCCGCCGGTCTCGAGAGCGTGCGCCGCTCGATTCACCAGGCCGCCCTGAAGAGCAGCGCCGGACTGGGTACGGGAATCGCCCTGTCCAAGATCGCGGCCACCGTGCTCGGACTGGCCGCCCTCGGGGCCTCCACCTGGGCCATCGCCCAGAGTGACTCGACGCTGGAGCCGTCCCTCGCCGCTGCACCCCGTGCCGGGCTCGCAGTCCCCGGGCCGGGGACCACGGCCAGAGCGGACGCGACCGAGATGAGCACTCCGCAGGATATGCACGACCGCGCGCTACCAGAGTCACAGATCGACGATGTGTCTGAGGCCGCGGTGCCCCAGGTCCCGGCGGTACAGACCATGATCCCCTTCGAGGCGATCATCCGGCCGGGCGATGGCTTCGACCTCGAGACCCAGAGTGTGGTCCCTCCGAATCGAGCTGACTTCGCCTTCCCGAAGAGGCTAGGCCGGCTCAAGGCTGCGAACAGCACGCGCCTGGCCGAGATTCCGTCGCGCGACCCGGGCTTCGAGTGGCCCTCCGGATCCAATGACGCCTACCTGCGATCCGTGGTCGCGTTCGATCCCGAGCGCCTGGAATGGGACGATGAGTTACGAAGCTCTTCCAAGCACCCCACCGAGGCGGTCTTCCTGGTCGAGTGCGCTAACGGATACGCGGTGGCGGCACTGGTGAACACGCGCTGGAACCCGGAAAGGCGCGAGGACGAGGCCCTTTTGAGGGGCATCTACAATCCGGTCGATGCGCTCTTCTCAACCCGGCCCCCCACGGTGGCGACGACCCGGGAGATCCAGATCGACCTGAGAGCCTTCGAATACGACCCCTTCGGTATGGAGCTCGACGCTCGACGCCGGGACCAGCTGGCGCAGCTAGATGAACGCGCTCGCGTCGTCGAGAGCAAGACTCACCGACTGCAGGGACGGGTACGTGCGGTGCTGAACCGCACCCATGCTCGAACCATCAGCGACATCGGGGCCTATGCGGCGGCAACCTTCAGCTTCCAGTTCGACACTCGCGACGATGTGGCGCAGGCCAGGAACGACTGGTCGATCCAGCTCACCGGCAGCGACCGCCTGGACATCCGGATGGTCACGGACGATCGCTCGTTCGCCTGGAGGATCCCGAGCGGGCGAGTCGACCAGCTGCCCGTTCCAGATCAGATGGGTCCTGGCGCAGAAGGATTCGAGCGGCTGCGCCGGAAGGACCTCTTCCTGATCCACACGCTCGACTCGGAGACCGACCGCTGGGATCTGCTTCGGGTCCTCGAGCTGAAACGTGGCAAATGGCTGGTATTCGAGTGGCTTCCGCTCGAAGACCCGAGCTGGATCGATCGCTATCGAGCCGCCATCGCCCATTCGGGCAAGCGCATCCAGAGCAACCGGATCCTGGTCCAGATGCGCACTGGCGCAGGCGGCGGGAACCCCGTCCGCGTCTTCCTGGACGAATCGGTCAATGCCTACCTGGACGAAACATCTACCGAGATGCTCGAGCTGTTCACCGGGCCGATCGACATGAAAATGCCATCGCGCGCCTATGTCGAGGGCGGTGATGTTCCCCCGGGCAAGGTCTTCGAGATCGATCTGATCGAGTGGCGAGCGACAACCCACGGTGACTCGAATGGCCGTGGGGGCCTGCGCATCGAGGTTGCCGGCGAGGAGATCGTGAAGGTCGACGAAACGCCCGGTCCGGACTCGGGCCGCTGGATGGGCAGGCTGGCCCTTGGACCTGGTGACACGGCCCACGCCTTTGTCGAGCTGCGCAACTCGAGCGAGTGCGAGGTCGTCTTCCACGGCAACTGGCACGATACGCCACTAGAAGGTCTCGGGACCGGGCGTTAACCTGACGATCCGGCCTCGGACGGCCAATCAGTGATCGATACTGGCGACCCAGGCCCCGAAAAGACGATGACGGTCGACGAAGTGCGCACGGCGCGAGCAGCCACGCCCTGGATGGCTCGGATTGCAATACCGGGATTGGGGTGCTTGCTGGCGGCTTGCCAGGCCGATCTCGACGCCGATCGGGTACAGCGCGTGGTACTGATCACCTGCGACACCCTGCGCGCGGACCGGCTCGGGGTTTACGGATTCGAACACGACACGAGTCCGGCCCTCGACGCCTTCGCGCGAGAGTCTGTGGTCTTCGAGCGCGCCTACGCCGGTGCGCCCATGACCCTGCCCTCGGTGTGCAGCATGCTCACCGGCCAGCTACCCGTGCAGATTGGAGTCGTTCACAACCGCAGCTACCTGCACGCTGACGCGAAGACCCTGGCCGAGGAACTCACCTTGCAGGGCATCGCAACCGCCGCCGTCGTCTCCAACTGGGTACTGATCAATCCACCAACGATGCCGCCTGAGTTCGGAGTCAGGCAAGGCTTCGAGTATTTTGACGGCGAGCTCCCGACGGTGGAGCGAGTGCGCAAGATGCCGGAGCGTGGCGCACGCGATACGACGAACGCCGCCATCTCCTGGCTCGAAGGCCAGGCCACGGACGGGGCAGAGCGCTTCTTTCTCTGGGTCCACTACCAGGACCCCCACGGGCCCTACACGGCACCCGAGCGATTCGCGGACATGATGCAACGGCCAGTGCCGGACGAACCGCGCTTGCCATATAACGACGACAGTACGGGTCAGGGCGGCATCCCGCGCTATCAGAGGGTCGAGGGCGAACGACGCCCTGAGCCCTACCGCATGCGTTACGACGCCGAGATCCGCTACTTCGACCACCACCTAGGGCGCCTGTTCGACTTCATCGCACAGCGGGGCCTGCTGGACGAAGCCCTGGTCATCGTGAGTGCGGACCACGGGGAATCACTCGGTGAAAACGACTACTGGTTCTGTCACGGCGAGACCCTGGGACACGAGCTGGTACACGTGCCACTGATCGTTCGCGAGCCGGGTGGCCGCGCCGGTCGCGTCACGCGCCTGGTAAGTCAACTGGACCTCTGGCCGACCGTGCTCGAGGCCTTTGGAGTCGACCCGGGTGATTGCGCTGGCTCGAGCTTGCTCGGTGCCGGACTCGACCGGTCCGACCCGGTGCCGGAGCGCGTGGCCGTGCAGATGTTCGTACCCCACGACGGGGGCGACCCGCTCGCCAGCGTTATGGACGCCGACTATCGCTTGCACCTTCGCAATGGTCAGCCGGACGGGCTATTCGACCGGCGCAAAGACCCGGCGGAACGGATCGACATTCTCGACACGCAGCCCGCCGTCGCCCAGCGCCTGCTCGATCGTTACCGAGAGCTTCTCGAGGGTGGACCGGCATCCATCCTCCAGAACTCGACGCGCACCCTGTCTGCCGAGGAAGAACGGATCCTGCGCGGGCTGGGATACGGCGGCGCCGACGACGACTAGCCCGAATCCTTCACCAGGGCCAGGGATCAGCGGATACGAGTCAACTGGGTGCTACGGCCTCGGCCAAATGGGATCGCCCAGCGCTCGATCTGCCGCTCATCGACCATCCGCTTCAAGGGCGGTGGTGTGCCCGGCGTATCGTAGAGCACATAGTCAATCTCGTACTTGGCAAGGATGTCCGCCGAACGCACGAAACGATAGGTGAATGTGCGGCGCCCGGTCATCAGCGCGACGGTCGGCGCTTGATTGCAGAGGATCCTGGCGTCGGGAGGAGTGTGGTCGAGAACGCCCTGCGCGATCTGCTCGTTGACATCCCCAACATGAGTCCGTCCTTCGAGCTCACGCGAGAGCGCGACGACGTTGACGATCAGCATCCCCAGCACGAGCACGGCTCCGAGCCGACGTGCTCGTTCAGCTGCCAGGGCGCCGGTTGCCAGGCAGCCGATGGCGCTGGCCAGGTAGAGATAGCTCAGAGGGACGAGCGGCATCACCAAGCGCTTGTCGTACACGAAATAGGTCGCGATGAGCGGCACGTAGACGATCCCCAACCACTCGAGCAGGGTAAGCCCGCGCCGTCGCACCGCGCAGACCACGCCGAGTGCCAGGGCCAGGATCAATCCGAGCTGTAGCATGGGACCCGCATCCACGTGCAGGGTTGCCTCGGTAAGGTCCCGCATCAGATTGGCGCCGTTGCTCGAGACACGCTCGATCCAGCCGTCCAGATCGACGCGGTCCGAAGTCGGGTCTCCGGGATCCACACGAAACAGGGCGGTCGAATAGTTGTAGAGCAGATCCTGCTCCACCGGCACCTCGACCTTTGCGGCCACGGCGCGCGAGTGCTGCCACCATGGCAACGTGACCATACAGATGAGCACGGCGGGTAGGATTCCCCGCCAACGCGCACGACCGCGGCACCGGACAAGCGGGACAAGGACGACACCCGGCAAGAGCAATACGCCGACCGTACGCATCAGGATTGCAGTCGCCAGAGCGAGTCCGCCGACGATAGCCCAGGCCCACCATCGATCTTTCGCGCGAACGGAGCGCTCGAGCGCCGCTATTGCGAGCAAGGCCAAGGTCACGAAAGGGAATTCCGCGAAGACGGAGTTGAACAGCTGGCTGAAGAGCAAGCTCGTGCCCGAGAGCAGGGCCACTGCCAGCGCACAATACCGGCCATGCAGGTCCCGTGTCGCCAGATAGATCGCGAGCACGGAAGTCGCCGCGAAGAACATCAGCAGCTGGTTCACCCGATGGGAGTCGATGGCCCCGTCGTCGACCATGAACGAGAGCAACCAGGACAGGCCGGGTGGGCGCAGGTAGAAGGCCTCGCCTTGATAGAGATAGCCGTCTCCTGCGGCCATGGACCTGGCCAGGAGCAGGTAGACAGACCCGTCCCATTCTGGTTGCCAGTCCAGTGCGGCCCAGAGAAGCAGACAGCAGGCGGCATAGAGAGTGAGGCAGGTCGGTGTCAGCCAGCGCTGCCAAGGCCCCTTGGTCGAGTGCACGCTCGTGGATTCTGTCATCTACTCGTCATCCCCGATGTATCCCAGCCCGCGCAGTATATCGACCGTCGCTCCCCCGGCGCGCACGCCCTGGTCCGGACGGCGCGCCCCGGCCCGGCCGACGCGCTGCAACATGTCGTCGCAGAGGGCCTGAGCCTGTGCGCCCATGCTGTCCGAAACATCGTCGAACTCGAGCGGATCGCGGGCCTTGTCATACAGGGCAACCTGGCTGGCGGGTGAGCCCTCGACCGCGTCCCATGGGCCGCCCTCGGGAGCAAAATGCAGCACCCACGATCCGCTCCGGATCCCGAGGATCGTCTGGGGGTGTCTCCCGTTCCACCAACCATTCGTGGTCGAATACCGGATCGTGCCGTCCCCCAGCATCCCGCTGGCATTGCCCGGAAACGCACGCCGGAGGTCGAGACCCGTGCCCGGCCGGTCCCCATCGGGCGCCTCCTCGAAGGCGCCCAGCCCGCGACCGATGCGGGCCAGGGTAGGACCAAGGTGCCGGTTGGACACGACCTGTTCCACGCGCTCCCCCATGGGAATACCTGGGCCGGCGAAGACCATCGGAACCGCGACGAGCTCCTCGTGCAGGCCATGTCCGTGGGTCACGAGGCCGTGGTCGAAGAGCTCCTCGCCGTGGTCACTGGTGAATACGATCAGCGTCTCGTCATCGAGCTCCAGCCGTTCGAGAGCGGAGACGAGGCGCCCCAACCAATGGTCGCCGGTCCAGACGCAGGCGTCGTAGAGGGCGCTGATGGCCTGTTGCGCATCGGGCGGGACGCAGCGCTCCGTCTCGATCGCACCGGTTGCGCTGAATCCGCATCCATCGCGCAGGGGCTGAACGTACCCATCGATCGCCTTTGGCGAGAATTCTGCGGGCACGCCGGACGCCAGCAAGTCGCGCCCCTCCGGACGCGGCGCCAGCGGCGCGTGCGGGTCCGTCAGGTGCAGGTACATGAAGAAGCGCGTGCCCGCCATCGACTCGAGCCATTCCAGGGCCGCGGGCATGAAGACGCGCGACTTGCGCGTGACCGCCTTGGCATGTTCGTAGAACTCGAAGCCCTGATCGAAATTCTTGTCGGGGACGATCAACGGGTTCCCGGACCAGGCCGCCGTGGTGAAGCCCTGCTGCTGAAGAGACTCCGCAAGAGTCTCCAGCTCGTCCGCCAGGTAGCACGACGTCGCACCGACCACGCCGTGCTCTTCAGGATGCAGGCCGGTCAAGATCGACGCGGTAGACGGCCAGGTCCAGCTCGACGTGGAATAGGCCGCGTCGAAGGTCACACCACGCTGGGCCAGGCGCTCGAGGTTGGGAGATGTCGGTCGCTCGTAGCCGTAGGTCTCGAGCCGGTCCCGGCGCAGGGTGTCCATCACGACCAGAACGATGTTCGGCTTCTCGGGCGACGAGAGGGTGCGCTCCGCTGTCCAGCGCCGCTCGAGGCGCATGCCCCCGAAGCCCACATCGAGGGGGAGGTCAAATTCCGCCGGGTCGCCATCCGGCTCGAGCAAGGAGGTTCGCAAGGTCAGTGTGCTGCCGCCCTCCAGTTCGAGGCCCGCGCTGCCCCCCAGGTCCACCCACTCCGTGCCGCGCGTATCCTGAACCCCCTCGATCGAGATCTCGTGGCGGAATACCGACGCGCCGTCGATTAGCACCTCGAAGCCAACGGAATGACCCGCAAGCCGATCAGCGTGGCGAAACAGGATCGACTCGTCGATCCCGACGCGACCCACGAGGCGGGCCGAGCTGGCGTCTCGGCCGAGTGCAATCCTGATCTCACCCGGCGGCGGAAGGACGATCGAGGCCATGTCGGCCCCATCGAGTGAGTACTTGCCAAAGGGCGTGATCACGTCCACTCGCGCCGGGCCGGACCCGTGGGCCCGGACCACCTCCCAGCCCTCATCTTCCTCGAGCAGGCTGCCGATGACCTGGCGGATGGGCATGGAGTCCATCCGACGGCTCGGCATGGTGCGCGCAATGAACAAGGCCGCGAGAGCGAGCCCAAGGGGTGGGATCACCTGCCGCCAGTTCCCACCCGGCTGAGGCTTGCGCAGCATGTACGCGGTCAAGGCAGTCGCGATCAGGGCGATCGCTCCGATCGCCTGCCGCCCGCGCTGCGTGCCCAGGCCGATCCTGCGTGAGTAATCGTCGCCGGCCCATCCAGCGAGCAGGGCGACGAAGGCGGCGCTCGCCAGGACAAAGATCAGGCCGATCGCGCCAGCGCGAAGCCTGGGCGGCGCGTAGCGACGGGTCCACGCCAGTACCAGGGCAAGACTCACACTCGCCAGCACCATCTGCACGATCGCATCGGGCAGGGCGCGCAGGACGCGGCCCAGGACGGTCGTCAGCTCACCCCCGTGGGCGACTCGCTCCATCATGAACAGGACACCCACCCGGCCAAGGGCGAGCACCAGGCCGCCCCACAGCCCACGGCTGAGCGCTGGCAAGAGCACGGGCGTCAATGACGGAGATCGTTCGGGCACAGTTGACGAAAGATAACGTTGGAACCCGGGGCGACCAGGGGCCGGGATCTGGAGCTGCGCCACGGCGACCCGCTGGCATCACCCGCGCCGGAACAGCCTACCCTTCAATACCGCCGGGTTCGCTGCCCTCGCTCGCCAATCTGTATCTAGAGCTGCGCGACGGCGAACAGGTGGCGTCTGCCGCGCCAGAAAAGGGTCCCCTCGGAGGCCGCCGGCGACGCCATGCACTCCTCGCCCATGTCGTTCACAGCCAGCACCTCGAAGTCGGCCCCGGCCGGAAGCACGTAGACCTCTCCCGCCTCGGCCGTCGCATAGAGCTTGCCATCGCTCGCGATGATCGACGCCGTAAAGCCCGACGCACCCCCGCCCAGGCGCTCCCGGAAGATCTCCTCGCCGGTCTCGCGGTCGTAGCAGGTCAGGACACCGTTGTCCGCGCAACAGAAGAGGTACGGCCCGTACACGATCGGCGTCTGCATGTAGTTGCCGCGCGTGCGCTTGGACCAGGCCATCTGTTCCTTCCCGTCGCCATTCATGCTGACGACGCCCTTGGCATCCGCACGAACGGCATAGATGGGCGCCATCATGCCGTGAGCGTTGGTGAGGTAGATCAGTCCGTCCGCGACCACCGGCGTCGGAACCGGGATGTCGCCGCCGCCTTCGAGGTTCCACAGCTCCTCACCGGTGTCGACGTCGTAGCCGCCAAGGTGCTTCATGCCGTTCACGATCACCTGTCGGCGTCCGTCGCTCACATGTACCGTGGGCGTGCTCCAGGTCGGGACCTCGTCGCGCGCCGTGCGCCAGACTTCCTCGCCGGTCGCCAGGTCCAGGGCCGCGATGAACGAGTCGCCGATCACGTCGCACTCGACCAGCACCATGTCCTCGAAGATCACGGGCGAGCTTGCGAAGCCCCACTGGGCGGTCGGCACCATGTAGAAACTGCTGTCGAGCCGACCGAAACTCTTCGTCCAGCGCAGCTTGCCGTCGATGTCGTAGCAGTAGAGGCCTTCGGAACCGAAGAAGGCGACCACACAGCGCCCGTCGGTTGCCGGTGAGGACGCCGCGTGGCTGCCCTTCGGGTGGCGCTTGATCTCGGGCACCCCTTCGAAGGCCACCTCGGACCAGATGACGTCGCCGCTCCTCTTGTCCACGCAAAGGACACGCATCTCGTGCACACCTTCGTCCGGGACGGGAGCGATGCCGCCGTAGAGTCCGACCTTCAGCTCGGCCTCCTCACCGCTCTTGACGGCGGTCGTGAGGAAAATCCGGTCGCCCCAGACCACCGGCGACGAGTGCGCCATCCCGGGAATGGGTGTCTTCCAGCGCAGATTCACGTCCTCCTCGACATTCCACTCGACGGGTGTCTCGTACCCGTCCACGACTCCGGACGCCGCCGGCCCGCGGAACGAGGGCCAGTTCTGGGAGGTATCCGAAGCCAGGGGCGGGCGCCGAAGCGCACTGGCGGGCACGGCGGCCACAGCGGCTCCACGGCCCTGGTCTACCTGGTTCGCGGCACCACCCGCGTCGACGGAACCCCCGGCCTCTACACCGTCCCGCTTCTGCTTTCCCGCGCCCTGCGAGCCACCCGCGTCGGACTGCTCCAACGGCTCGATCACGCCGAACAGATGCCCACCGTGGGTCGCGCCCTGCCATGTGCCCGCGTAGCGACCGCGATAGACGACCACGCGCGCGGTAAACGTGCCCATGCCCATGACCGGAAAATCCGTCAACGTGATGACCGGGGTGTCACCGGCCCACTCGACCTCCAGGTCCAGGGGCAGGCTGACCGATCGCGTTCCATACTCGATCTTCGCGATGAATCGCCAGTAGTTGTCCTGCAGCTTCGTGATCTTGCTGATCTCGTAGCGCTCGGCGGTCGGAGCCTGACCGGGCGCATCGTCGTCGGTGAAGTGGCCGATGAAGGCGACGCCCGATAGCGCACGCTCGAACTCGGCCTCGAGCTGTTTTTGGGTATCCGCTGCGCTGGGCAGCAGTGTGAAGAGCAGCAAGCAAAGCGAATTCATTTCCAGTTCACCTTCTCAAGGGACACGATTTGGGCGCGGATTGTACCCGAGCCAGAATTCCGGCCAGCCAGTCGGCCCTATTCCTTACGAAGGGCGTTCATCAACGGGCCGCGGGTCGCGAGGAAGGTGGCTGCCAGGTTCCAGGCCAGCCCATTGGCGAGTACAAGGGCGACGAATCCAACCGTGGCAGCCCAAGGAAAGCGGGCGTCCGGCGCGGCGATCGATGGGATCAGAGCCACCAGGGCGGACACTGCACCGCACGCGATCCCGAGAGCCAGCAGCAGGCCGTGCTCGCTCAGGACGAGCTGCCGGATGCGCCGGCGTGAGAAGCCGACGGCACGCAGGATCGCAAATTCACCACGGCGCTCGAAGGCATTGCGCAGCAGCACCATGCCAAGGCCCACGCTTCCCAGCAGAAGCCCGAGCCCACCGAGCATCTGAAAGATCACCAGGTAGGTGTTTTGCACGGCGTGGAATTCATCGAGCCGCGTGCCGGTCGGTGTCAGCTGCAAGCCAACGTCCTCCAGCCCGCGGCTCAGCATTTCCGAGACTTCGCCACCACGCTCGGGCGCGGCGTCGACCAGGAACATCCGGTACCCACTCTGGGAGGGGAATCTGGCCTCGAAGGCATCAACAGGGATAAGCAAACTGCCCTGGAGGACCGAGTCCGCGAGCGTCCCGACGATGCGCACCGGAAAGGTCGTGCCGTGCTCATCCGTGTAGTCGAGCACGTCCCCGACTTTCTTGTGCAGGGCCCAGGTCAAGGCCGCGTGATCGCCAATCGCCGGCACGGGTTCGCCCGGCTTCCAGTCGAGCAGGGACCAGGGGTCGCCATCGATCAGCTCGTCCTCGACCATGCGCGCGAAGCGGAATGCAGCGCGCGAACTCAGGTCTTCTCGGCGCACGCCGACCAGGCGCGGATTGCTGGACAGGTGCAGGTTGAGGCAACTGGCTTCGTCGCCGGCGTTGACGCGCATGGGCACGACCGAGACGCCGTCCCAATTCTCCTCTTCGAGGGCGAAGGCCGCGCGTCCACGCTCGCTGTTCAAATCCACCAGCACGGGCAGGGAGGAGGTCCCGATCAGGCTGAATCCGCCCGTCCCGCTCTCGCGAATCGTGACATCATCGACGGCCCCCAGCCGGTGCACGCTGACCGAGAGCACCAGAAAGGTCCCGGCCGCGAGCATCGCGATGGTGGCGAGGCTGCGCGAACGACGCCGGCCACTGTTGCGCCGACCGAGGCGGCTCAACGAGGCTCGCCAGGGAGAGCTGCGCCCCATGCGCCCCAGCAGCAGGCTGCATGCAGAGAGGGCGGCGATCAGGGCCAGGGAGCCGGCGCCGAAGAAAGCTCCGGCCGCCGCGGGTCCGCCATCCCGGTCGGTCAGTGCAACCAGTCCGATAGCGCCCAGAGCAGCGATGATCGCGATCAGGTTGGTCCTGCGCGTCGGCCGCACCTCGAACAGGGCCTGATCCGAGTCGCCGCCAGCGAGTAGTTCGACCGCCGTCCTCCGGAACAGGCGCCTGGTCCCGAGCCAGAGTGCGATGATCGACACCAGAATCGAGGAGGCGCATCCGATGGCGAGCGTCACCGCACCCACGTGCAGCTCGACAACCGCCGTGCCGACGGCCGCGCTCCAGACGGTCGAGAGGCCATACAGCACGCCGCGCGTATAGGCCACCCCGCACAGGGCGCCGAGCAACGTACCGGCAGAGATCACGAGCGCGCTCTCCATGAAGAACATGCGGCGAATCCGCCCTGAGGCGAGTCCCACGGCCAGAAGTGTCCCGATTTCGCGGCTGCGCAGTTCGACCGCCAGGGCGAAAAGGAGAGCGATCAAGAGCAACGCGGCCAGGATCAAGAAGAAGCTGAGTCCGACGAACAGGCCGCCAAAGTCCGTCGCCGTGCCGCCTGAACGCTGCGCGCGCGCGCGCAGATCCTGGACGGCCAGGCCAAACTGGCCCAGATCCAATGTACTGCGCAAGTGGGCTTCGAGCCTGTCGCGCTGGAGCGGGTGGACTCGCACCGCGGTCAGTGATCCGAATCGGTTGGCCCAAAGGTCGCGGCCGATATCCAGGCTCAAGAAAGCCTTCGGCGTCCCGTGCCGCGCCTCCCAGTAGTCCTCGTCCTTGTCGCGGATGCGCTCCAGGTCTACAGGTGTCCCGGGCTCCCAGTCGCGACAATGCTCACTGCCTGCGAGCCCGGGGAACTCGGGCATCAGAAGTGGGTCCGCGGCCCAGCCTTCAGGCTCGACGATGGCGGTCACGTCAAAGGACGCCGTCTCCTCGACCAGAGTCGCCTGGGATCCGAGCACGAAGTAGGAGAGTTCGAGCTGGTCGCCGACCTCGAGGCCAAGATCCTCCGCTAGCCAGCGCCCGGCGACGATGCTGGAACCTGACTCGGCGGCAACCGGAACGATCTTCGACCAGGCGCCGAGTGACGAGATCGGTTCACCCAGGGCGCCGATACTCGCCACCATGGAGTACGGCGTGTCGAGCTCACCACGGGAGAGCCCGTTGACGAAGTAGGTCAATACGCCGACTGCGCCGCCATCGAAGGCCGCACATGCCTGGGCCAGTGGGTCGTCCAGAAAGACACGCTCACTCACCAATTCGGCCAGGCCCAGACTGTCGACCGTACGCCATTGCAGTTCGAGGTCGGCCAGGGTCCAGCAGTCGTCGAGGGCGCGCTTCATTCGCTCGCGGCCATCCTGGCCGGCCAGCCCCTTGTTCACGTGCTCGGGGGAGGTTCCGGCCAGAATCAGGTTGCATCGCCCCGCAACGTCGAGACGCTTCGACGCATCCTCGAGCTGGACGATCGCGTTGTAGGGCGGAACCTGATGGGTCTGAAGCGAGAATCGCCCGAACTCTTCCGGAGCAAGGATCCGCCTGACCTTGAGCCGCATGGCGACGGTCAGGTCCTCGTTTGACGCGAGGGCCGTGTCCCGTGGCATGGCACTCGGCTTCTCGACCCGTAGCAGCACCGTTGAATCGAGTTCAGCTTGAAGCTGTCGCGCCAGGCGCGCATTCAAGTAGACCTCGCCGGGGCCCGGAGCCGCCAGGGCCTCGCGCGCCAGGTCTAGTTCGAAGAAGCGGGAGTTCACCCCAAGGATCTGGACGTCGAGCGCCCGCCGCGCGCCGCCGCCCGCGGACGCGATACCGGGCAGCCGCAACACGGGCGCGACGCGCGCAGGCGCGCCACCGGCCTCGAGGACGAATCCCAGGTCCGAAGCCAGTTCCGTGCGCACGAGCCGGTCGCCGACGACCAGCGCTTGATCCACATGGCCAATGCGCTGGCCCGTCTGCGCCGACAGACTGGCGCGCACGGACTCGCCCACGAGCAATGCTCCGATGAGCACGGCCGACGCAACGATTGAACCGAGGAAGACGCCGAGGTGGGAGCGTCGATGGTAGACCAGACTCCGAATGACGAAGCGCAGGCCGTTCATCAGGCGCCGAGGGGTTGCAGACGGCCGCGTTCCAGGGTCAGCACGCGCTCCATCCGTTGCGCCAGGCGCTGGGAATGGGTCACCACGAGGAGTGCGGTGCCTTGTTCACGGTTCCATTCGATCAAGAGGTCGGACAGCTCATCGGCCGTGTCGACGTCCAGGGCCCCGGTTGGCTCATCGGCGACGATGAGCGCGGGCTGGTGAATCCAGGCGCGCACGAACGCAACGCGCTGGCACTCACCGCCCGAGAGCAGCCCAGGCCGGTGATCCATCCGGGAACCGAGGCCGACGCGATCCAGCAATGCGCGCGCTCGTTGCTCTACCTCACCCGCGCCGCGGCCACTCCGCGCCAGGGTCGGTACGAGCACATTCTCGAGCGCACTGCACTGGGGTAGCAGATGATGGGATTGGAACACGAAGCCGATCTTCTCGTTGCGCAAGGCCGCAAGCTGATCGGCATTCTTGTCCGCGAGCAGCTCACCCTCGAACAGCACCTCGCCGCTGCTGGCCTGGTCCAGGCCTCCGACCAGGTTGAGCAGCGTGCTTTTGCCGGACCCCGATGGACCGACGACGGCCAGGGTCTCGCCGCGCGCCAGGGTCAAGTCGACTCCGGCAAAGACTTCCACCGGCGCGCCCCCCACGGGCCCGCCGAAGGACTTCCCCACCCCCCGAAGCTCTACCAGGCTGGCGTCCATCGACCCTCAATGCTCGCCCGCATCGGGAAGATCGAGCGGCGCGGCTGCGGCGGGCTTGCCCGGGCCCGGCTTGTAGAGAGTCACCATGGTTCCGCCGACCGCGGCCATCAGGATCCCGGCGAAGAACTGCCAGCGCAGACTCGAGAGGCCCCCCTGGGGTGGATGCATCGCAAGTGAGACGATGGCGTTGACGATCGGCGCTCCCGCGAAAATGATCGACATGACGACCGCGGGGTGCCCCTTCGCACCGAAGGCAAGCAGGACGCAGAATGCGCCGATCGCGCCCACAGCACCCGCTATCAAGGACCAGGTGATGCCCTTGGCCGACATGTTCCAGTCCGCACCATTCATGAGGAGCATCACCACCGGTCCGACGACGGCGATGATGACGTAGGCAATCCCCACCCAGAGGAAGGCCTTGTAGCGGCCGTTGGCCGGGTCTCCCATCTGCATCTGTCCGGTGTGCAGGAAGATTCCGTACAAACCCCAGGCTGCGACCGTCATCAGCGCAAAGGTCAACCACAGGTTTCCGGTCTGGCCCGTATCCGCAGGCATGTTCTAGCCTCTCTAGTTGGTGTCGTTGAGTCGCTCTGGCGGAGCGACGGTGATCTTGGTGGCGACCGCATCAGGCATGCGCCTCGCGCGCATCGGATCGGTCGCGATATCGCGCCCGACATGGGCGACGGTGAACCGTCCGCTTCCGAGTGGCTCGAACTCCGCATTGGCTTGCGAAATGGCCGCTCGACCATGAAAGGTGAATTCGTATGACAGAGTCGACTTGGTCTTGCCGCTCACGAGCAGGTGGATGCGAAGCGTGTCCCGAAAATGAAGGGGTCTCGTGTAGTCGCACTCCACGTGGACGCGCGCCCATCCGTACATGCCACCCTTGTCATTGTGATCGTGAATGGTGAGGCCCAGCGAATGGAAGAATGCGTGCTCGGCCGCCTCCATGAACCGGAAGTAGTTCGAGAAATGCACGATTCCGGCCGTGTCCGTATCGACGAAATCGATCGTTCGCTCGTCCCAAAATTCACAGGTCATCTCGGTCATCATCCAGTGTGCACGCCGTGGCGGCCAGTGACGATAGCCTCCACTTCGCGGGCCATGCGATCAACGGTGAAGTGCTCATGAACCGCGAGACGGCCGCGCGCCCCCATGCCCTGCATGCGCTCGGGATCGGACAGCAGCTGATCCAGGGTGCGTGCCAGATCCGGCGCGTCGTCCGGCTTGCAGAGCAGGCCCCCGTCCGTGCGCTCGATCAGCTCGGGAAATGAGGCATGGCGCGGCTGGACCACCGGAACGCCGCTGGCCAGGGCTTCAATGAGGTACAGGCCGAACGACTCGCCGTAGGTGGCCGGGACCGAGAACAGAGAGAACTGGCGCAGATGAACCAGCTTCTCCTCTCGGCTGACATTGGCGTGAAATGAGGTCTGCTGCAGGGCACCAGCGTCCGCAAGCTTCTGCTTGCAGGCCTCCACGTATCGCCGATCCTCGGGAAGCATGACTCCCACCACCTTCAACCGAAGGTCCGGATGGCGCTCCCTGACCTCGATAAAGGCGTCAACCAGCGTGTGCAGACCCTTGTCGGCACACATTCGTGCCAGGTATCCAAGCACGGGAGGCGAGGCGGGTTCCGCCGCCGGCTCGAAGTCTTCGAGGTCGATCCCGTTCTGGACGATGTGCAAACGCTCGGCGGGAATATCGAGCCGCTCGCCCATCAGCTGGCCATAGTAATGACTCACCGCAATGAAGCCCTCGATGGCCCCGACGCGCTCTCGCATGGCTTGCCAGGCGTCCGCCAGGAATGGCTCGCGCAGGCTGTCGAGAAAGGGCGCCTCTCCCTGCAGGGTGCAGTAGATCGGGACGCCCAGCGCATCGCGCAGGCGCGGGGCAAGGCCGAGCAACATGCCATTCGAGAGACAGATCGCATCCGGGCGCTCAGCAGCGGCCAACCAGTTCACGAGCCGCTCGACCTCGGCCACCTGACGCCCCTGGTCGCCGCGCATGGTCGACACGATCATGGCCCCGAGCTCCGTGGCCTGGGTCATCTCGCTCTTGCGTGACAGCCAGCGCAGCAGTCGCGGAGAATCGAGCCCGCCCATCAACCAACGTGGAAGCCGGCCGAGCCAGGGCAGCTTCTGCTGCAAGAACATGTTGACGCCCCCCAGGAAGATGCGCGGGCTCTCCTGATTCGTGAGTAGAGGGGCCTCCTCTTCCAGTACGAAGGGAAGATAGAGCGGGACCACGAAGACATCGTGGCCGCGCGCACGCAGGGCCTTGGCAAGCGCGCTGTCGCGCAGGCAGCTCCCACAAAAAAAGTGGCCCGTGCCGGGGGTCAGCAGGGTGATCTTCAACGGACAGGCTAGGCGTAGCGCGCCGAACGGTGCTGATCGAGAAAGAAGTCGTGCAGCAGGCGGTCGACCTGCATCAGGCCCTCGCGCGTCACGTGCAAGTAGCCGTCAGAATGGCTGATCCAGCGTCCATGCAATGCGAGTGGCTTCGCGAAGCGCTCGCAAACATCCACACCGAACTTGTCCTGAAAGTAACGCGTCTCCAGCTTGCCGAGCTTCAGTTGCAAGATGAACTCCCGCACCAGAGTCTCCTCGCCGGTCATCTCATGCGCCCTCGCAATGGGCCGCTCGCCGGCCTCGACGCGGTTCACATAGGGCGTGAAGCCGTGTTCGTTTTGAAAGTGCACGCCCTGGATCTGTGAAAAAGACGAGACTCCGATTCCAAGCAGATCTGCGCCGCGCCAGAGTAAATCTCGATACATGAAGGTGGCATCGGCGCCTTTCGCCATCGTGTAGGCACTACTGACGCTGTACCCGTCGCGCTCCAGAGCCGAGAACGCCTGGTCCGTCCAGCGCCGCTTGGTCTCCCAGTCGGCGACCGGAGCAGCCTCCTTGCCGTCGGACTTCATGCGCTTGTATATGGTCGTGTTGTAGGGCACTTCCATCTGATAGATGGTCACGCTGTCCGGCTGTAGCTCGATCGTCTTTTCGATGCAGTCCGCCCAGTTCGAGTCCGTCTCACCGACCATGCCCGCGATCAGATCGATGTTCACCTGAGGAAAGCCCTCCGCGCGCGCCATGTTGTACGCCCGGTAGATTTCCTCGCCTCGGTGAGCACGGTTGTTCAGGTCGAGGATTTCAGGGTCGAAGTTCTCGACACCGAGGCTCAGGCGGGTCACTCCCAGATTGCGCAGGGTCGTGATCTTCTTCTGCTGCAAGGTCCCCGGCTCACATTCGAAGGCGATCTCCTCGGCCGCATCGAAGGACATCCGCTCGGCGAGCGACTCGAACAGGTACTCGAGCTGACTGGACGAGAGGTAGGACGGGGTGCCGCCGCCCACGTAGACAAAGCTCGGCTTGCGACCGCGAATGGCTTCGCACTCGACATATCGATCGAGCTCCAGTAGCAGGGCCTCGGTATAGCGCTTGATCTCACTGCTATTCTTGTCCGTGTAGACCTTGAAGTAGCAGAAATCACAGCGCTTGCGGCAGAACGGCAAGTGAACGTACAGGCCGAGTGGCGTCTCAGGCGTCGGCTGGCGCCTGAGCGTGGCTTCCGCCGCGGGTAGCTCGTCGGCACTCCAGGTCGAGAAGGGCGGATAGTTGGCCACAAAGTAGTTGCCAACCTCGGTCTTCTCGGCGGACGCGTCCCTTTGCTCAGTCATCCGATTCCGCCACGTCCGGGACTGGACCAAAGGCGTATAGAACGCCGTCGTTCGCCCCGATCAGCACGTGCCCAGCATGGACCGCTGGAGAGGAGAAGATCGACTCGCCGATCTCGTAGGTCCAGATGTCCTCGCCGTCATCGAGCCGCAGAATATAGAGGCGCCCATCGCCGGATCCGAAGACGACCTTGTCGCCGCAGATGACCGATGAACCGTCGATCTTGCGTCGCGTCTTCTTCTTCCACAGCAACTCGCCAGTCTCGAGGGCCACGCAATGGAGCGACTTGTTGCGTCCTCCGAAAACAACGCGTCCGTCGCTGATCGCCGGGGACGAAAAGAATGCCTGGCGCGAATCGTCGAAGGCCCAGTTCGTCTCGCCCCCATCCAGTTCGACGCACACGAAGGCGTTCCCGTAGTGCCCGAAGAGCACCTTCCCGCTATCGATTGCTACCGAGCCCGCTATGTGGCACTCCGAGCACAGCTGCACGCGTTCGACCTGCTTGCCCGTACGCAGGTCCACCACGTGCAGGGCGGAATCACAGCCCCCGAAGACCGCACGCCCCTCGACCACCGCCGGCGTTCCGTTGACGTAGTTATCGGTCGTGTAGGCCCAGAGTTCCTCCCCTGTCTTCGCCCGATAGCAGTGCAGCGCTCCGTCGTAGCTTCCCACGATGATGCGCGTCTCGCCCAGCTCGTCATCCACGAAGAAGTTGGCGCCGCCCACGATCTTGTCGTCGGTCTCGACCTTCCAGAGCAGCTCCCCGGTCTCGGCCTTGACCGCGTAGAAGAAGAAGTCCGTCGACCCCACGTACACGACGCCGTCGACAACCAGGGGCGGCGCTTCGATCATGTCCTGGGTCTCGAAAGCCCACAACTGCTCGCCCGTACTGAAATCAACCGCGTACAGCTTGCCGTCGTCCGATCCGATGAATACACGGCCATCGGCCACCACCGGTGACGAGACGATCGCCGCCTCGGTCTCGAAGGTCCACGCGAGCTCCAGCGCCTCACCCAGCTCGCCATCCGCGCGCCCGGACATGCGCGTGTCGCCTCGATAGCTCGACCAGTCCACGGCCCGGGGTTGGGCGGCGCTCCATGCGACGCTACCTGGCGAGAGCAACGCTAGCCCCACGGCCACGATCCTGAGATTCCCGATCGACATCCCGTCATTCTCGTTCGCAGCAACGCCGGGGGCCACCGCTACTGGCCTGTTTTGGCGCTTCTCTTACCCGTCGAGATCCGGGGTCCGCCGGGCCACGGCTAACGTGCCGTGCTCAGGGCACCCTGGTAGAGCATCAGCAAGTCCGCCTCGGACACGGGCACCGGGTTGTGGCCGGCCGTCCACTGGCTGGCTGCCCCGCCGGCCAGGGCCGGAAGATCGCCTTCCTTGACGCCGCAGGCGGCGATCGACCGGGGCATTCCAGCCAGATCGAGCAACTCCCCCAGGCGAGCGACGAGCTCCATGACAGCCTTCGCGCTCGAGTCCTCCGGAGCACAGATGCCGGCACTGACGGCCAGATCCCGATAGGCGCCGGCAACGTAAGGGTCGCGTCCGTTGAATCGCACTACCCCAGGCAGGAAGAGCCCGACCGCCTCACCATGTGGAAGGTCGAAGCTGGCCGTCAACGGGTTGGCCAGGGCATGGGCCGCACCGAGCATGCTCGCCTCGATCGCCATGCCCGCCAGGCAGGCGCTCGTCTGCATACGGCCGCGGGCGTCAAGGTCCGCCGGGTGGGCGAGCACCTGGGGCAAGGCCGTGTGGCCAAGGCGGAAGGCCTCCCGCGCGAGCATGCTGGAGAACGGGCTAGCCGTCCGTGTAACCGCGCACTCGACGGCATGGGTGACCGTGTCCATTCCCGTGTGCGCAGTGACCTCGTGTGGGACGCTGAGAGTCAGGGTCGGGTCGAGCAATGCAACGCGCGGAGCCGCCTTGCGATCGCCGCAGGCCATCTTCGTGTGGCTCTCCGCGTCAGCGATGAGCGCGTAGCTCTGCACCTCGCTACCAGTCCCGGCGGTTGTCGGAACCGCGATCAGAGGAAGCATGGGCTTGGCAGCCTTCCCAAAGCCCCAGTAGTCGCGCATCTCCCCGCCATTGGTGAACAGGAAGTTGCCGGCCTTGGCGGTGTCGATGCTGCTACCGCCACCCAGGCCTACCAGAAAATCCGCGCGGTGGTCCGCCATTGCACTGGCGCAGGCCTGGGCGTCGAGCGTGGTTGGGTCCTGGTGCACATCTTCAAAGACGCCCACCTCGAGCCCGGATGCACGCAGCGACTCCATCCCGCGTTGAGCATGGCCGATTGCCATAACCCCGGGATCGGTCACGACCAGGACGCGGCGCGCGCCCTCGGCCAGGGCCAGCTCGCCCAGTCGGTCGACCAGTTTCGGTCCGGAAAGAACCCGTGTCTGCAGGTCGATGAGGTTTGACGGATCGGACGCGCTCATGCTTGAAATTCGAAACTGTTGCCGACGCGGCCGGCGCGCTGGCGGACTTCTCTACCAGCCCTCGGCCGTCTGGATCGCGCGCCGCTCGTAGAGGAACTCGAAGAGATTGCCCTCGTGAGGTTGATCCCACTCGACGTGTGACGTCGGAACGGGACCGAGGTTCAGACGATCGATCAGGGGCGAAGCCAGGACCCTCTCGCGCAAGGACGCATCGCGCGTGATGGCCGTGACGACCAGCGACGGGCCGGCCGCATCGGGCAGCTGCTCTTCCGGCACCTGGACCACGCTCGCGAATGGGAACATGTACTCGGTATTCGCCAACGGATGATCGAGGGACTCGCAGTGCACCAGGGTCGGTGCAAGGTATGTGGCTCCATCCACAAGCTGCCGCCTGGGGCCCGTGCGGACCCCGGCCGTAACGTCGGTTGCGCCGCCGGACTTCAGGCCGCTATCGATACTCTGGTCGATGAATTCCGCGTACTTCGGATTGGCAAAAGCCGAGAGGCGTGCATCGGGATCATCGGCGTCAGTCGGCGCCACAGCACCGATGCGCTCGGCGATCGCGGCCGCGATCTCCTTGGCGTGGCGCGGAACAAAGATGGCCGAGGCATTGATGCAGCTGCGTCCACCGTTGTCGAGAATCGACGACACGAGGACATCGAGGTGATCCGGCCACTGGTCGATCACATCGGACCCCATGAACACCTTGCTGCGCCCAGGACCGTGGATCTGGATGCGATCGTCGGCGGCGTAACGCGCGGTCGTGCCCTCGTCCCCGAAGAGCAGAGAACGATCACAGAGCTCGAGCAAGTTGCCGGCGCCCTCGTGGTCGGTTGGATAGAAGCCAAATGCGTCGGCAGGACAGCCTGCGGCTATCAAGGCGCGCACGATACGCAGCGGCGTCCATGGCTCCTCGCGCCCGGGCTTCAGCACCACAGGCGTGCGCAGTGCCAGCGCCGGGATCCAGATCGAGTTTACGCCGGGCGAGTTGCTGGGCAGAATGACGCTCAGGTTGCGGCCAGTGCGCGCATAGCTGATCGGGGATCCGCCGGCCAGGCCGACGCCCGTTTCCAGCAATGCCGGGTCCAGGCCGCGCATCAGACCTGAGAGGATTCCTCGCATCCCTCGCAACACGACCGCGATCTTCTCCATGTTCCGCCTGCACATATTGTGAGGCAGCCCACTGGTGGCGGAGAGCGCAGCGACGTACTCATCTACGGACTGGGTCTGGCCCTCCTCATTGACCGGTAGCTCGGCCTGCAGGAAGAGCTCGGCCGCCTCGGCACAGATGCGAATGAGGTCAGCGCTCGACAACTCGTCCAGCCCCGACCCGGCGCGCTGCAACTTGCGAACGTCGCGCCGCACCATGCCGGCATTTGCCTGACTGACCTGGGCCAGGACCTCGCCATCGCGATAGGCGCTGACGTCCTTCAGGTCCATGCTGCGGTACTCGCGCCCGAAGCGCAGCACCGGGATGTGGAGCAGATCGTCTCGGCCCATGGGTCAGTAGACGCCTTCTACGATTTTGGTTTCGGAGGCCCCAAACGGCCGTACGTCGCCCACCCCGTCCCAGGCATAGGTCGCGCATGGCTTGCGCCGAATGCCCTCATCCCGTTCCAGAAAGCGCGGCATGAAGAGCTCCTTGGTCAACGTCGTCAGCTCCACACGCCCGTACTCGCCGTAGTCGACCAGCTGGGTGGAGTCGTCCGGCCGAGTCACCCGCAACACAGCCCTGGGCTGCGGCGCGTAGTAGGTGATCGAGAATTCATCCTCAGGCTCGAAGCCCTTGAAGGCAGCCAGGCCCATGAGCGTGTTTCCATACACCGGTACAAAGGTGGCCTCGTCCTCGAGGACCTCCTCGATGATGAAGCGCGTGCTCTGTGGCGTCATCGTCGTTCCGCCGCAAAGGACGCCCTTGATGCCATGCTCGACCAGCGAGATGTGCTCGCTGATGGCCTCCAGCAGCTTGGGCGTGGTGAAGAGCACGCTGATGGGTCGACTCTTGAGCAACTGAACGGCCTGCTCGGCCACGTGCTCCATGTAGGCACGCGCCTGGTCTGCCTGCCCCCCGCGGATCAGCTTCTTGACCCAGCGTGGATCCAGGTCGACGAAGAAACACGAGGACCCACGGTGATTCGCGAGGTGCTCGATGGAGAGCCGCAGGCGGCGCGGCCCGGTCGGGCCCACCATCAGCCAGTAGCTGCCGCGCGGGAAGGCATCGTCATCCAGGGTGTCCGAGAATGCCTCGTAGTCGATCTTGTAGTCCTCCCAGCCGATGCGTTGCTTCGGCAGGCCAGTCGTGCCCCCCGTCTCGAAGACCGTGAAGGGTCGGCCCTTGTAGGCCGCGGGAATCCAGCGATCGAGAGGCGTGTCGCGCAGCCAGTTCTCGTCGAAGTTCGGGAACCGCATCAGGTCCTCGAACCCCTGGACCTCGGCCAACGGATCCCAGTCGGCCTGGGAGGCCCACTCCAACCAGAGTGGAGTCCCGGTATCCTTGGAGAAATGCCAGGCGATGGTCTCGCGCACATGTGCGTCGAGCTGCTCGGTCGCGGACGTTTGACTCATGACATGAAGTAGCGATCGACGACTTCCTTGCGAGGCGGCGTGGTGATCAGCGAGACCAGCACCAGGGTGGCGGCCGTCGCGGCAAAGATCACCACGACCGGCATCATGCCGAATACGAGGTAGTCCCCATCCGAAGGCGTGCCCGCCATGGCCGGAGCGATCAGGCCACGGTAGAAGAGCACGCCCCAGGTGGCCGCCATCACGAGCACCGAGGCAATCGCCCCGTGCTTCGTCACGCGCCGCCAGTAGAGGGCTGCCAGCACCAGTGGGAACAGGCTCGCGAAGCCGCTGAAACACCAGACCGCCAGGTCAAAGATGTGCGGCGGTGGAAAGAGCGTCAGCGTGTAGGTCACGGCAACGATGAAGACGATGAAGGCCCGCCCGAGGGCAACCTTCTGCTTGTCCGAGAATCGATCTGGACCGGTGCGGTGCAGGACGACGTCGTGGCTGAACATGGTACCCAGGCAGACGAATTGCGAGTCCAGGGAGGACATGATCGCGGCCAGGATTCCCGCGGTCAGCAGGCCCGAGACGAGCGGCGCCTTGAGAACGGTGCCCACCATCTTCGCCAGGACAGCGTTGGAATTGCCGCCCGGTGCCTCGATCCCCATGCCGACGGCCCAGATGCCGATCAGGATGCAGGGCACCCAGACGATCATGATGAAGATCGGGTGGCAGATGATGCTGAGCCGGAAGGTCTTGGCGCTCTTGGCCGTCAGCCAGTGCTGGAAGAGGTGTGGGAACATCCCCACCGACAGTGGAACGAGGCCGTAGCTCAAGAACTGGCCACGGCCGATCAGCCCCTCACGCGCCAGGTGCTTTGGAGAAGCCTCCAGCACTTTCTGAGTCGCGGCCTCGAGGCCGCCCAGCTTGTTGGATATCAGAAAGAAGGCTGTCACGCCCGTGATCATGAACACGATCGTCTGAAAGGTGTTGGCCCAGACCGCGCCACGCAACCCACCCAGGGTGATGTAGAAGAGCACCACGCCGCAGATCACCAGTCCCGTCAACCACGGGGGCACGCTTCCCACGAACATCATCGCGCCCGTACGTGGATTCGGGATGCCGGCAAAGGCCTCCGGGAACATACCGAGGGTGACTCCACGTACGACCGCCCCCGCCCCCAGCAGGCCGATCAACAGGTACGGAATCACCAGCGCAACCAGGATCGGGAATAGCAAGGAGCCGAGAAAGCTCGAATCGAAGCGCGCCCGGAAGAACTGAATCTGGGTGACGTAGTCGTAGCGCTTGCCGATCGCCCACAGGCGAATACCAACGACGAAGAAGACCAACGAGTGGATCACGCCCGATGACGAGGCCATCAGACCGTACACGCCGATCCCGCTGTCGAAGGCCTTACCGGTCGAGCCCACCAGCGCGAAGGCCGTCATGGTCGTGCCAAAGACGCTCATCAGGAGCAGGAAGGCACCGACGGAACGATTCGCGACGAAGTAGTCGCTCGAGGTCCCGCGCGAGACGGCCTTTGCAAACAGGCCCAGGCCAATGAGCAATCCCAGGTATCCCAGGATCACGTAGAGGGACGTGAGGTCTGCAGTCATGGGGTCAGCTCAGCGGCTCGGCGCCAGCCGAGGTTTCGGGCGATGCAGGTTGATCGGCCCATGCCTCGACCTTTGATGGCCATGCGAAACGGACCGCGAGGGCCCAGACTATTGCGGACACAACTGACAGGCCCGCGTGATAGGCCAGCCCGACCGGCATGAAGCCGAAGACAACGGAACGATCGTCCCAGTACCAGGGATCGTAATGCAGGATGGCGCAGGTCAGGACCAGCAACCAGACGACGGTGCGCATGGGGACTACTCTCCGCTTTCCGCGATCGCGAACAGGTGCGTGTGGCTAGCGACGTACAGCACTCCATTGGCCGCAATAGGCGACGAATAGATCGGCGACATCATGTCGATCTCGACCTCGGTGCCATCCTCGAATTCCTTGGCGGCCGGCAGGATGGTCAGATAGCCGTCCTCGTTGCCCACGAAGACCTTTCCATCCGCGACCAGGGTTGAGCCCCAGATGTGCCCCTTCGTGTCGTGCACCCAGTATTCCTCGCCGGTCTTGGCATCCAGGCAGTAGACGAATCCCGAGTAGTCCGCGGCGAATAGCAGGCCGTCGGCGATCGAAAGGCTCGAGACCGAACGGTGGATCTTGTCGTAGGACCAGACCTCCTTGGTCTTCGTCACGTCGCCCTCGCCCGTTGGATCGATGCAGACCAGGTTGCCAACGCCCTCGCCGTGCTCCGGGTCCTGCCCGATCATGACGTACACGAGCCCGTCATAGATGGCCGGGGTCCCGAGCACTTCGCTCGGCCCGTTGCGCGTCGCATACTTGAGCTCCTTGCCATCCTTGACGCGGTACTCCGGCTTGTTGACGTCAAAGCGCCAGGCCTCCTCGAGCACCATGTAGCCGTCCTCGTCCTCGACCGGATCCGGCTTGAAGGCGTAGCAGACACCGTCCGGGCCGCCAAAGATGCAAAGCTCGGTCTTGTCCGTCTTCAGGTAGGCGGGTGACGTCCAGTTGCAGTGGTAGATGCGTCGGCTGAGACCCGAGGCCTCCTCGCCGAGCAGCTCGCCGGTATTCTTGTCCAGCAAGATCAGGCACGGAGCATTGGGCGCCGGCGTTTCGACATGCCCGTAGTCGACGCCATTCGAGGTGGTCACCCACAGGCGATCTCCCACCACGAGCACCGCGCTGCTCGTGACGTTGTGCGGAAAGACTCCACACTCGTCGATCATGTTCATCGTCCAGATGATGTCGGCGTCCTTGCTCTCGAGCTCGACGGGCTCTTTCGATGGCCACGCGAGGTACGCGCCCTCATCCGTGTAAGGTCCGTCGTTCTCGTTCGTCATGCCGTTGACGTCGAGACTGATGACCTCGCAACGATTGGTCACGAAGTACACGCGATCGCCGTCGACGGCGGGCGACGAGCAGATCCCCAGGAATTCCCAGTCGCTGACCTTGCCCGTGCCCAGCTTGGGAATATTGAGCTGCCAGGCGAGCTCGCCGGTCTCCTCGAGGAGACAGTTCACGACGCTACGGTCACCCTTGAAGCGCGGATCACGCGGGCTGTCGTTATTGGTCCCGATGAAGATGCGCCCATCCGCCACCGTGGGGTTGCCGTAGGCCTGAGAACCCAGCTTGGCAATCCACTTGATGTTCTTGGCGGTGGACATATCGATCTCGTCCGTCACTCCCACGAATTCACCCGGGAAGAAGTCGGACGGCAATCCGGTCTCATCGCTGACCATGTTGCGCGTCTGGTCGCGCCCCCACATGGGCCAATCGCCGGCCTGCGCCTGGAGCGCGAGACTCCCGAGGACTCCGAATGCGACCAGTAGTTTTCTGTTATTCACAAGCATCTCAAGCATCGTTGGAAGTGATCGAAAGGTTGTCCAGGTAGACGTGGAATCTGCTCTGGGGCGCGAATCCGAAGACGCCCGGAGATCCATGGGTATGTGCGTTCCGGTGGGGAACCTCGATGTTCCATGTCGCCGGCTCGGCTTCTTCGCGTTTCCAGGCCTTGGCCCGGATGACACCCGAGCCGTCAGGCGCGATGTCAACGCGGGTCTTCAAGGTGTACCAGGTGCCAGCCTTCCACTTGAATGGCACGGTCTCCTTGATGCGCTCCACATTGGAGCTGATCTCGATCTCCTGATAATTGCCCTTGAGCTGAATCAGGTAGCGTTGATTGACAAGGCCCGCCGTCGACATCGTTCGGCGATTGCCGTCGGACATGATGTCGACCTGCATGGAGTAGTCCGACGCGTCCGGGTGCCCGATGAATCCCATGGCACGCTGGAACAATGCCCGGTCCAGTGTCTTGGCCAGGACCTTGTTCCCGTCATCGAGCTGGCGAACTTCCCATTTGAGCTTCGACCCCAACCAGTGGGCGGGCGGAAAGGCGAAACTGACGTCCGCGTCCGCCGGGTGCGGCTTCAACTCGACCCGATCGAAGTCCTGGTTGTACGCCTCGACAGGTACGACGCGTAGGCGGGCCTTGGTGGATAATCCAGCAGCGCTGACCGTGACCATGCCCGTACCCAGGGGCGATGTGGGCGAGACCCGAAGCATCCCATCGGCGATCTTCAGGTCAAAGGGCGGCACCGCACCCCACTCCCCATCGACGCCGCTCGCGATGACCGCGCCGTTCCCATCGAGCACATCGACCCGGATCGGAATAGCCTCCCCGGCACGCACCATCGTGTCGGCCGGAACGATGCGCAGTCGGTGTGCGTCTCCGAGCTCTTCGGAGTGCTTCGTGGTCGGCCACACGGGCGATTCCGAGGGCTTGCCAAAGCAATACAGCTTGGCCGTCGTATGTACGTAGAAGCGCCCACCCGCCAGGGCCGGCGCACCGAGGCAATTGCCCTCGAGCTGGGTCGAACTCAGGACCTTGGGCCCCTCATCCGTGGGGCGCACGATATGAAAGCTGCCGTTATTCATCGGAACGTACAGCTTGCCGTCGGCTGCGAGGGGCGAGGCGTGGATCTGGTCGGGCGCCAGCTTCTCATGCCAGATGATCTTGCCCGTATCCGCATCGATACAGCAAAGGTCGCCCTGCAGCGTGGTCTGGTAGACACGGTTGCCCACAAGTGTCGGTGAGCTCGTGAATGCCACCCGGTTGTTGCGCCACTGCTCCAGCGACGGATCGAGCACCAGTACGCCCTTCTGGTCCGCGCCCGGAAGAGTGCCGCGCTGGATCGACATCATGCGTCCGATCTCGGAGCTGTCGACGTTCTCCTTGCCGTGGATCGCGATCAACTTGTCCTTGTAGAGCAATGCGGACGAGTTGACCCCGCCGGTTGCCATCTTGAAGCGCCAGACCACCTCGCCGGTGCGCGCATCGATGCAGGCCATATTCCCGCACCCCGTGCCCGCGTAGAGCATGCGCCGACCGTTCTCCCAGGCCAGAACGGGCATGCTGAACGAGCTGTCCTTTGGCCCCTCACCAGGTGTCGCCTCCCACAGGAGCTCGCCAGTGTGCTTGTCGAAACAATGGAACCGGTCGCGTGCCGGGCCAAGTGGACCCCAGTGCGATGTGATGTTGTGGATGATGACGCGTTCGTCATCGATCGCCGGCGCCCCGGTGCGACCGTTCGGAAAGGTCAGCCGCCCGTATTCCTCGGACATCGAGTGCTGCCAGAGCTCTTCGCCGTCGCGTGTGACCGCGACGATCCGCCCGGCCGACGTCATGAAGAAGACGTTTCCCGTCTCGGGGTCGATGCTGGGGCTGCCGATCGCATATCGGTCGTAGATGACGTCCGTCAGATAGTCGCTCCAGCGAATCTCCCAGAGCTTGCTCCCGTCCCGTTCGTCGAGACAGACGATCATCTCCTCCAGATCTGCTCCCTCGCCCTCGTACCCCAGGAAGAAGACCCGGCCATTCCCGATGACCGGTGTACCGCGCCCGCGCAGGTCGAAGGTCCAGAGCGTCTCTTCGCCATCCACATCCCAGCTGTCGATCAGACCTGTCTCGGCCGACGTACCGTTCTGATCCGGCCCGCGCCAGGAGAGCCAGCCGCGCTGAGCGCCCTCCTGGGCCATGGCCGGAAGGCTCGTCAGAGATGTCAGGAGAACAAATAGGAGGGTTCGCATGTTCATGGCGTCTCGCGCGTGAGGCTCGAATCGGGGCGGAACAGGATCCGCGATCGTGCCGCCGGGCGCGCGCCCAAACCGCCAAAAAGTGGGAATCCGCAAATCTCTAACGTTCGCCCCCACCAACCTGATCCCAGCTCGAACGGGGACGATACGATAGACCCCTCGGCGGCGCTAGCTTGGCCCCCTGCGGCCCCGCTGTTCCCGCATTGGACAGGTCCATGCTCCAATCACCTCTCGGCGCCCTCCGTTGGGCAACACTCGCATTCGCAATCCTTGGCGGCGTGGCCCAGGATTGGCCACGATTCAGGGGACCCGGCGGACGGGGCCATGGCGGTAGTGTGGCCCTGCCGGACTCCCCGACCAGGGAGACCTTCAACTGGCGCGTCGGGCTCCCGGGCGGGGGCAATTCGTCGCCCGTAGTGTGGGGCGCCCGGGTCTTCGTCACCTGCTACGACGCCGACGGGTCCAGGTGCCTCCTCGTCTGCCTTGCCACCGAAGACGGCAGCACGCTCTGGACACGATCGCTCGGAATCCAGAGCTACGGCATGCACGATCTGAACAGCTATGCATCCGTCACTCCCGCCGTCGATTCGACGACGGTCGTCATGGCCTGGACCTCGGGGAAGATGTTGATGTCGGCAGCCTTTGACCACGACGGGAAGAAGCTGTGGCAGCTGCCGCTCGGCAGATCCACAGCCGATCACGGCGGCGGCTCTTCGCCGACCCTCTTCGACGGGGTCGCGCTGATCGCAAACCTGACCGAGGGCCGGTCGGACAGCTTCCTGACCGGGCTCGACGCTCGGACGGGCGAAGTGTTGTGGAAGCATCCCCGCGCGACCTCCCGCGCTTCATTTGCCACCCCCCTGGTCTACGCACCCGATGAGGGTCCACCCGAGGCCATTTTCTCAAGCACCTCCCACGGCCTGACGGGGATCGCCCCGCGCACAGGAAAGCTCATCTGGGAGCAAGCGGACCTCTTCAAGCCCCGTTGCGTCGCCTCCCCGGCCCTCGGTGGCCAGATCCTGTTTGCAACGGCCGGCAGCGGCGGCGGCGGAAAAGTAGGCGTGGCCCTGAACCTGGCCCGCCGCACTGAAGCGGGTGTTCCGGAGCGACAATATGTGCTGCGCCAGGGCCTGCCCTATGTGCCCAGCCCCCTCGCGACGAGCGAACGCCTCTACCTGTGGTCCGACGGCGGTATCGTCTCTTGCCTGAACCTGGAGAGCGGCGAGGAGATCTGGCGCGAGCGAGTTGGCGGTACCTTTTACGGGTCGCCAATCCTGGCGGACGGCAAGCTGTTTGCCATCAGCATGTCGGGCGAGCTGGTGTGGGTCCGGGAGAGTGACGAGTTCGAGCTGCTCGGCCGCCTGGACCTCGAGGAGGCCTCGAACTCCACGCCGGCGGTCGCCAGGGGCATCCTCTATCTTCGAACCGAGACCCACTTGATCTCCATGGGCCAGGCCGCCCCGCCGAGCGGGGATTGAGGCCCATCCCGGGCGCGAGGAGAATGCCGGGCCCGGGCAGCTAATCTCGGAAAACGAGTAGCCCTGCGAGCCCGGGTCAGGAGGATAAGCCCCCGGAACCTTGGAATGGTTTTCGAGGCCTTATCGCGCCGCCGCCACGTCTTCCTTATTAAGCAATCAGCTACCGTGCTCCAGCGACACCTTCGGCTCTCTCTCGCGGACTTTGTAGACCTTCCGACGGATCAGCGTGCCCGTGGGGCCCGCCAGACGGTCGGCGACCTGAATTTCTTCTTCGACGAGGACCGTCCCTTCGCCGGGCGGGACGAGCCGGAGCGGACAGCCGAGCTCGCCCTTTCCCTGCTCGAGGCGGTCGAGGTCGGCGGGAAAGGCTCCAGCCAGGCGCAGCGTTCGCTCCAGCATCGCATCATCACGAACGGGTTCCTGCGCTCGGAGTGTGACCACGACCAGAATGTCTACCTGGGCAAGCTCTTCACGCGCCGCCTGACGCGCGCCGTACCGGATCTGATCCTGCAGCCGGTCAACCGGGACGAAGTCGCAACGGCCCTGCGCTGGGCGCGTACGCACGCGGTGCCGGTCACCTTGCGTGGGGCCGCCTCCACGGCCATGGGCGGCGCCGTACCGGGGAATGCCGGCCTGCTTCTGGACCTGTCCCGACTCGCCGAGATCCGGGTCGATGGGTCGCGCCGGCGCGTGTCCATCGGATCAGGCACGCGCATGCGCCCGCTGCACAAGCAGCTGGCGGCCGAGAACTGGGCACTACCGGTCTTCCCGTCAAATCTTGGCGGCACCTACGCCGGATGGCTGGCGACCGGAGGGATCGGGCTGAACGCCTTTGCAAACGGGAGCGCCATCGACCCACTGCGTTCCCTCGACGTCGTGCTGGTCGGGGGCGAGGCCCTACGCTTGCACTCGGATGGCACGACCACTCTCCTCGATCCCGAACGCAAGCTATCTGCCGAAGAGGCTCGAGACTGGCTTGCAACGCACAACTACCCGGCGCTCGAGATGGGCGACTTCGCGGGCAGCGAAGGCCAGTTCGGAGTGATAACCGCCCTGGAACTGGAGATCGAGGTGCGTCCGACCCTGCACCCGTACCTGCTGCGTTTCGGCGATCGCGGCGCGGCATGCTCGGCCGCCGACTGGGTGCGTGACCAGTGCCCGGAATACTTCCCCCGCCCACTCGAGCTCAAGCTGCTCTCGGGAAGCCACCTGCATCACATTCGCAAGAGCTGGCAAGACAACGACGAACGGAATCAGGACAGGCAAGCGAGCGATCTTTCGAACGGTCGTCAGATGCCGTGGAAGGACGTCGTGCTCCCGATCGGCCCTGGGCAGCAAGACGCCGGAGAGGAGATCTCGGGCGACCGGTCCGAGACCTTTCTATTCGTGCTCTTCGACTCCGACGCCGCGCCGGCCTTCGCAGCCGCCCTCGAGAATTGCCCCGGAGCACCCGTACTGAATGGACGCGAGAGCGTTCGATTCGCCGAGGACCGTTTCCGGCCGCAGCAGACGAAGCGAGCGGGACCGGGCCTGCTCGCGGCGGAGATCCTGCTCCCGGCCAGGCATGTCGAACGCTTCTTGCCGGCCGCCGAGAAGCTGGCCACCCGGACCGGAAACGAACTGGATGCCGAGGTGTACTACCTGGCCGACGACGGAGCCCTGGCTATCGCCGCCTACCTGACGGACCACCGAAAGGGGTCATTCGCGGTCGACCTGTTGCTGGCCCCGGCCCTGCTAGACCTGGCCACGACTGCATTCGAGGGCCGCGCTTACGTCCTTGGGCGCTGGCAAGCCAACCACTTTCGCCGCCGATTCGATAGCTCGAAAGCCACGCGCTGGATCGAGATCAAACGAACCCTCGATCCTGCCAGCATCCTGAACCCGGGCGCTTTCTTCGAGATGCGCCTGCGTGGATTCATGGGCGCCCTGCTCCAGCACTCGATGCCACTCTCCATTCGCGCGGCGCGCATGGCGTTTAGCTGGCTCTCTCCACTGGTTCGTGCTGTGCGTAGCGTGTCGAGCCGCATGAAGGGCGGAGCCGCTCGGCGCGGACTGAGCCTGCCCGAAATCCAAGCCCAGGCGCAGACCGACCCTACGGCCCACGCGATCGGCTGCGTGAACTGCGGCGAGTGCAACTCGGTCTGTCCAATCTTCAACGAGTCCAAGCTACGCCTGCCGCAGCTCCTGACCCACATCGGTGAATCCGCGCACGCCGGTAAGGGGCCGGACACGACTGGCGAGACCCTGCTCGATCTGTGCATGCGCTGTGGCAACTGCGAGGAGGTCTGCCAGTCGAGCATCCCGCACCTGCCGCTCTACGCCCAGCTCGAGGCCCGCACCGAGCGCGACGGCCTGGCGATTCGAAAACCGATCGAGCGGGAGCGGCAGACCCTCGTGCTGGAACACCTGCGCTCCTCGCCGAGCTATGTCCGTGACTTCCTCGACATTCGGCCGGGTGGATACGAAAAGCGGGCACCGGCATCCTTGCCAGGCAGCGCGCGCTACGTTCTCCTGCGCGCCCAGGGAGACGCAGGGCCCGCAGCGACCTGCATCCATTGCGCCGCTTGCGTCGACGTATGTCCGACCGGCGCCAACGAGGAGTACCGCGGCGATGATCCGCGTACGATCACGACCCTGCAGGAGCGCTGCATCGGCTGCGGCACTTGCGTCGAGGTCTGCCCCGCCAACAGGAGCAACGGGGGTCAGACTCTTCGAGTCATGGAGGTGCCCGCCCGGGCCTGGTTCGATGCCGCGACAGAGTTTGCCGAACGTGAGGCAGCCCGATGAGTGTCGGAGTCGAGACCCATGCGGATGAGTGGTCAGGCGGTTCGACGCTGGAGAGCGACTTCCTCGAGCAGATCGCCGACTGGGAGGATCTCCTGCGCTTGCTCGTCAACGCAGAGCACCCGAACGTGGTCGAGCGCCCGCGCAAGCAGCGCTTCCTCAGCTTCCTGCTGGAGCGCGCGGGAATCGAGGAGGCCGGATTCTGGCGCCTCTCACGCAGTCAGCGTGGGCGACTATTCCTCTCGCACTACTCCCGCCTTTCGCGGGACATTCCGGGTCTGGAGATCACGTCTTTCGACGTGGACAAGGTCACCAAGGAGCGCTTTCGCCACGAACCCCTGACTCTGGGCGCCGCCTGGCACTACGGGTTCTGGCGCTCCTATTTCTCACACGCGGCCATCACACACCCGGCAAACGATGGCCTGCGTGAGGAGTTCTCGACCGCATGGGACATCGTGCGGCGCAAGCCCGCCGTGCTTTTTCGAGAAGCAGATGGGGTGCGCCTCGAGGGCATCCGCTCGATCCGGCTAGACCTACCAATGCTGGTAGGTCCGCTGCCCTATAGCGACGGTCGAACGCTCGAGCTGGCCTACCTGAAGGCCAGTGAGCAAGCGCGAGACGAGGGCGAGGAGCTGGCATCCCTCGTCGTCGTCGGCCTGGACGCCCTGCTCGAGCACTTCGAGGCCTACCTGCCACACAGCGAGTGGGTGCTGCCCCGCTTCAGCGAGCGCCACCTCGCCGCGCTGGAATCTGGCGATCGGCATGTCGAGGAGCTTCTGCACCGTGTGAAGATCGTTGACTTCGAATGGTGTGAAAAGCTTCCCGCCTGCCTCGAGAGACTGGGCCGATCCCATCCCGACTTGCTCATCTCGGTCCTCGTGTCCTACGGCAGTGGATTCTGGGAACAGCTCGAGCAGGCTGCGCGTACCGACGGGGTCGCCCTGGTTCAGATCCAAGCTGGCAGCGAAAAATCCTACCGCCTGATTCCGAAGGTCGACGAATTCCTGAAGAAGCGCTTCCTGCGTGCACGGGTGCAGCTCGTGAACGTCGGCGGCGACACGGACACCCAGTCTTCGGCCGCGAGCGTATACGAGTCCATTCTGCTGGGCGCGAATGCGGGTGCCATGACTCACATCGCATGCCTGGCCCTCGCGCCGGAGCTGGTGGAGGTCTACCACGGAGCGTCGACAAGGGAGTTCATCAACGGCCTGGCGCGGCTCGACGAATCAGAGCTAGTTCGCCTTGCGAAGAACAGTCTCAGTTGCTGGAAACACAGCATCCTCGACTTCCTTTCGTGCATGGGCATCGACGACATCAAGAAGACGTCGGGCAATACGATGGCCATCACGATGACCGAGGACTGGATGCGCGAGGTGGACTGCCTCGCCACTCCGGAATTCGCCGAGATCAACCGCGAGCTCAATGCGCGCCGGCTGAAGGATGAGCCGGTGCCGCGCAGCGTCCGCGAGAGCTTCCGCGTGAGCGCCCTGATGGCCGAGCTGAAGCCAGACACCCTCGGGAGCCACGCGGCTGCGGTCATGGCCCATGAGAGCGCTTCATGGCACCTGATGAACACGAATCGCAACCTGACCGCCGACTTCCTGGAGGTGATCTACAGCATGTCGGCCGGCGAGATGCCCCGTGTCGACGACTTCTTCTTGCACGGCGACATGGGCCTGGGTTCGATCGACGAGGTCGGACTACGCCTCAGCCGCGAATCGATCGCCTGGTCCCTCGAACGACTGCGGCGCGACCCCGCCGCCCTCGACTACATCTCCCTGGCGACGCCGCGGGGCTTTCATCGTCCCGGCACCGTCGCGGCGGAAGTCGAGGTCGAGCTGCGCCAGGCGGGAGAGGCGCTCCCCCTGGCCTCCTTTTCATCGGACAACGAGGGTGGATTCGATCTGCGACTGGAGATCAGTGAACCGCCCAGCGGAGTGATGATCGCCCTTCATTACCAGGACGTGGAGTTCGACACGGAGCACTGCATCGAGCTGCTCGAGGAGGGCCACGGGGGTAAGGGCCTGAGTGTCCTGCGCGCCAGTGCGGATGGATCGGTCTGTCTGAAGCGCGACCCGCGAGGCGGTCTGCGCCTGAGCGGAATGGGCATCCGCGAACGAGTGTGGGCCTCGCCCGTCAGCCACGCCAGCATCTCCCTCGGAGCTGCGTCCGAGGACTTCCTCAAGTCCCGCATCGAGGGCAACAAGGGTCTGGCCTTCACTTCATCGGGCGAGGGCGGACCGATTCGAATGGAGACCCCCGGCGCCATGGAGTGGCAATCACTGCAGGCAGCCAGCGGGCACTTCGGGATCCATGCGGGCGACCTGAGGCGTGTGCGCGACGTTGAGATAAAGATCAACCAGGGCGCCAAGCCGGGAAAGGGCGGCCGCTTGACCGGCGCCAAGGTGACCGAAAAGGTCAGCCGGGCGCGCAATATTCCCGTAGGCACCAACGCCCTGTCGCCGGACCCCAAGCACGACATCTACTCGATCGAGGACATGCCGGCCGAAGTCTGGCTATGGCTCCTGTTCCACAACTATTGCGGAATCAAGATCACCGGCTCGAACTACACCAAGTTCGTCGCGGCCGGAATGTGGTCCAACTTCGTTGTCGACTATCTGCTGATCGACTCCGGCCTTGGGGGCTCGGGAAACTACCACGCGGACTCGTCCCACGTGGGCTGGCCCGACATCATGCGCACGATCTTGCACACCCACCACGCACTGGTCCACGAGCGCGTCGACCGCGACGGATCAGGCAAGCTCGAGACCATTCGCGACGCCAATGGTCATGCATTCGGCGCCAAGGGTGGAACACGCCTGCTGGCATCCGGTGGCCTGCGCAGCGAGCTCGACATATTCAAGGTGCTCATCGCAGGTGCGGACGGAGTCGTCGAGGCATCGATCGGCAAGGCCGTGGCCTTTGGCTGCAACCAGTGCGGGAACTGCCACCTGGACTGCCCGCGTGGCGGCATCACGACGAAGGCCGAGCTCACGATCCAGAATGACCCATCCTTGATGGCCCGGCGCCTGCGCAACTGGACCGTCCTCAACATGGTCAAGCTTGCCGTTCTGATCGACGCCATCAACCGCGAGAATGGGGCGCTGGACGGGACGGGCGAAGTCGTCCGACCGGATGAACTGATTGCGGACGTCCGCTCGCTGCGTGGGCGCGTCGACCTGCTCGACATGCCCCGGCGCGAGGCGCCCGAACAGAAACCGGCTGCACCGGATCACGACTCCTGCCGGGTCGGATCCCTGACCGTCTCGGAGCCAGTCAGCGTCCACGCCATCTGGGAAGCGGCGCGAGTCTCCCACAACGGCGGCAACAATCGTGGCGGCGGCATCGACTTTGCGGGCTTTACGCCACCCGCACTGCGGGAAGCTACGTGCCTGATCTTCAACACGATCGGTCCGGATCGCGTCGAGACCATGCGCGAGATGTTGCAGCACCTGGATGGCTGCCGCTTCCTGGACGCACAGGGAAGATCACTTGCAAAAGAAGATGTACTCGAGCGCCTTGCGGAATTCGAGACGCCGGTACGCGAGCAGTACCGGGGCGACGACGGCTGGCGGCGTGCCGGACTGCGTGAGAGCGTCGGCAACTACTACTTCTTCTTTGTCGAACTACGAAGCGACGTCCTGGGAGAATACGGAGCGCGCCTGCTCGCGAGCGAGCACTGGCTGCAACGGCGCACGAAATACGGCGACCTCAGCGATGGGGAGCTGCACGGAGTCCTGGCCCGTGACCCGGCCCAGGTGCAGCGCGCAGCCGATGTGGCCTCGGAGGATTCGCCCGCTGCTCGCGACGCGGCGTTCATTACCGATGTACGCCAGGAGTACTTCTCGGCCCTGGGTCACCTCTTCGACACCCGCTACTACCGTACCCACCTGCCGGACGAGGCGAGCGACGACATCCCGGCTGGCAAGTACGCGCTCAAGCGGCGCGGGTTCCTGGTCTCCATGGGCGAGGACCTGGGCGCAATAAAGATCTCGGGCTGGGCCCAGACGATCCCGGAGTACTTCGACTTCGACCGTTTCTGGTCCGGCTATCCGGGCGTCGTGAATGGTGATGGCGTTGAAATGGTATTGCGCGGACAGGCCTGCAAGATTCCAGCGCTGCTCGCCAACGTCTGGGGCCTGCACCACCGCTACCCCACGAATTCGCCCGCGCTCGATGCCGAAGGACGGGGAAATCCGGCCGGGGCCCATCCGTTCAAGGCCTACAACCTGCTGCTCATGCACAACGGCGAGCAGGTCGCGGTGGACTCGACGGCACCCTTCCTGTGCGAGTACGGTTTCGTCCACAGCCACCCATCCATGGGCGCAGGGGCCGCCGACTACGAGGGTGATTCGCTCTATGAGCGCAAGGCCCTGACCGACACTGAATACGCCGCCTACCTGGTCGACTTCACTCGTCGCGTCCTGGGCCTGACAACCGAGGAGGCCAGCCAGATCATCTCCCCCATCACGGGCATCGACCTGGAGGCAATGGACGAAGCGCGTCGAGACAAGCTTCGACTCCTCATGGAGAACTACGTTCAGTTGACACCGACGGGACCCTACAAGTTCACGATCGTCGAGTCGGTGCGGCGAACGGGCCAGCGCGTTGTCGGATTCCGAGAGAACATGGACATCAAGTTCCTGCGCCCGCACGAGATCGTGTCTCACCGCGACCTCAGTGCGGGCGGACCGGAGGCCGTGGCCAACGGGAGTGAAGCCAAGATCGCGGACGCGATGCTGCGCATTCTGCACCAGCAAGGAGTGCTGAAGGACAGCGCTGCCGACCTGCGATTCAACATGCGCCAGGGCGGCAAGCCGGGTCTCGAGGAGCACGGCGGAGTGTTCGAGGCATCCGTCACGCGCCGCCAGCTGGACCTGCACCTGGTCAATCGCTTCGGAGAAGTCGTGCCCGTGCGCCGGGCCGGATTCCGCGCGGACATGCGCGACCTGACACTTGTACAACGACGGGCGGATCTCGAGTGGATGGAGATCGTCGACGGACTGGTAGAGCGTGTGCGACGTGCGACGTCGAGCGCGCCGGAAGACGGCAAGCGACTGTACGGGCCCGAGGACCAGCTGCCCTCCGCGGCCAGTGAGCTCATTCAGACTGCACTCGATCACATCGCCGATATCACCTTCGACGACTACCGCTACCTGGCGGAGGTCGCAATTCCGCGCCTGGCGCTGGTGGGCGATGCAGAGCGTGCGCTGGCACTTAGAGTGTTGACCGAGCTGCGCAAGCGGTTGGCCTTCACGAGCACTGGCGACAAGGCGCTCTCGAGCGTCGAGTACATCACGGCTGGCGGACGGGACTCCGAGGGCGATCCCGAGGGCGGCATCTACCGCCTGCTGGATGCGGTACCCCACATTTCGGAGGCCTTCGGAAGCTCGGCCATGCTGCGCATCGACGCGAGCACCCGGGATGACCTGGTCGAACCCGCGCGGCCGACCCAGGACGTGCTGGTGGTCGATATGTCGGGATTCGAGAGCGAGGCCTTCACGCTCGAGTCTTGCTCGAGGTTTGTTACGCAGTGCGTGCGTTACGGTTGGCGCCACATCGTCGCATACGACGCGCGCGGCGGTCCGCGTTATCAGGGCACGAACTTGCCAGACGCGGACGGGGCCCCGGCCCAGGGGGTCATGCTCGAAATGTACGGTCACGAACATGGCGACTTTCTCGGTGCCTTGCTCGAGGGTGCGCGCATCTATGCCTACGGGCAGGCGCAGAGTCATGTCGGCTTCAAGGCTGACTCGGGCTACATGTTCGTCCTGCAGGACGCGCTCAACACCTGTCTGTATTCGGCCCACGGCGGCACCTTCAGCGCCTGGGACAGCGGCTCACGATTTGCGGTTGCAGGCCAGAACAAGGTATTCCTCGGGGACGGCAAGACCCTTGCTCCCGGCCTGAAGTCCATCCACTTTGGCTCGCCAAACGAGTACGCCTTCGAATACCTGATGTCGGGTGGCGAGAACTCGATGCACATCGTCCTGGGCCTCAAGAAGCCCGACCAGGGTGGAGAGCTCTCCCTCAAGCCAAAGCCCTACGCCGGTAAGTTCCTGATGTCCGGAGCGGCCGCGGGACGGGTCATCCTCTTCGATCCTGAACGCCACCTCGCGGTCGAACAGCACGAGGGCAATGAGCGCGTGCCGATACCGAGCGCTGAATGGCACGATGAACTGGGGCCATTCCTGACCGAAGAGGCCAATCGCCGAGGCATCCCGATCATGGTCGAGGGCGACCTGTTTCAGGTTCGTCTCGAGGGCACCTGGCGCACCTGGCATTATTCCGAGGCATTCATCAAGCTGGTCCCCGCCGGCTGAGACAACCCATGCCCTCGCCCTACCGCAAACACTGGTCGATCGATCCGGAACTCAGCTTTCTGAATCACGGCTCTTTCGGCGCCTGCCCGACAGCCGTACTGAAACACCAGTCCCAGCTACGTGGCCGCATGGAAGCCAGCCTGGTGCGCTTCATGGCGCGTGAGCTCGAGGGCCAGGTAGACAGGGCGCGCGCGATCTTGGCGGATTTCGTCGGGGCACAACCGGCGGATCTGGTATTCGTCCCCAACGCCACGAGTGGGGCGAACGCTGTATTGCGCTCGATGGAGTTGACCGCGGACGACGAGATCCTGGTCACGAACCACGGCTACAATGCCTGCAATAACGCGGTCGACTTCGTCACCAGGCGTGCGGGCGCGCGGACGGTAACAGCGGATTTGCCCTTCCCGGTCGAATCCGATGATCAGATCATTGACGCGGTCCTGCAACAGGTCAGCGCACGCACGCGCCTGGCCTTGATCGACCACATCACGAGCGCGACGGGACTGATCCTGCCCATAGCGAAGTTGATCGGCGCCCTGCGCGAGCGCGGTGTCGAGACGCTTGTGGATGGAGCCCATGCGCCCGGCATGCTCGAGCTCCAGATCGAACGCTGGAACCCGGCCTACTACACCGGCAACTGCCACAAGTGGCTGTGCGCGCCCAAGGGCGCCGCCTTCCTGTGGGTGCGTAGCGACCTGCAGGCTGGTGTGCGTCCGACGGTCATCAGCCACGGAGCCAACAGCAAGCGCACGGACCGCTCGCTCTTCCAGCAGGAGTTTGGCTGGACCGGGACGGGCGACCCGACCTCGATCCTCTGCGTCCCGGCTGCTCTGGAGTTCATGGGCAGCCTCATGGATGGTGGCTGGCCGGCCTTGCGTAGGTACAACCACGAAATGGTCCTCGCGGGTGCGGCAACAGTCCAGGCGGCCCTGGGCGTTCCGGCTGCGGCACCGGACTCGATGCTGGGGAGCCTGGCGAGCATCCTGTTGCCCGATGACGGCCTGGGCTCCCCGGCCTCCGCATTCGACGTCGACCCGCTGCAGCTTCGGCTGTTTGACGATCACGCGATAGAAGTGCCGATCATGTGGAGCGATGCGGCGGGGAGACGCCTGGTCCGCATCTCCGCCCAGGCCTACAACGACCCGGATGAGTACGAACGACTCGCCCAGGCCTTGAGTTCCTGAGGTCAGTGCCTGGCGGCCCAGCAGCTCAGCCCGACACCCGCGGCTTCGACCGCGTAGAGGCCTCCACGGCCGAAGGTGTAGAGCAGCTGGTCGACCTGGTGCAGGGACAGGGTATGCAGCAGGAACACGGTGGCCGGGATGCTGAATCCGATCAGCCCCAGCCACGGGCGACCGCTGGCGCGCCGCAGCTGCCTGCGCACAAACCACATTCCGATCAACCCGAACAAGCTGCAAACGGCGAGCACGACCACCTGAATCTCACGGCGTCCCCCATAGGCCTGCAAGCTACTGATGGCAATGCGTCCGGTGGCCTGCAATACCTCGTCGATATCCAGTTGTCGGTCGATGGCCAGGAGCAGGTATCCAATACCGAGCAGCATCCAGAACCGGCCAGGCTCCGAGTCCCCATGCGCGCGTGCGCGCCGCTGGGCCGCAATGGAGGAGACTGCGCCGACCAGGAAGGTCAGCGTCAGCAGCCAGTGCGGTAGCGAGGGGTCCAGAATGCGTGGCGACCATCCATAGCGCACAAGCCAGTGGTCGGACGGCCGGTCGAATTCGACATAGCGCTGATCCACACCGTCGGCGGACACATCGAAGACGCGATATCCATATCCGCGGTCGTCGAAAACACGTGCGGTACCACCCACGGTGAATACGGTGATGGCACCATCCGGAGCCTGGATCTCCTCCGTCGTGTGCCAGTGGCCTGCGAGAACGTGGCGAATCCCGTAATCCCGCAGGCGCTGGACGAGCGGGTCAGTCTCGGCCGGCACGCCCAGGTCTGGCGGGCGGTGCAGGAACAAGAAGACATGCCGCAAGCTCGTTGCGCGTAGCTTGGCCAGCTCGGCGTCCAACCATGCCCACTGGGCGCGTGACTCATCTTCCGAGAATCCATGCTGGCCCCCCTCTCCGAGCAGCTCCGAGTTGAACGCGACGAATCCGCAGCCATTGAATATGAACGAGTAGTAGTCGCGACCGAAGTCCGCGCGGTAGGCCTCGAGAGTCCGCGCATCGAGCACGTCGTGGTTTCCGGGCACGAAGGCGAGCGGAAGCTGAAAGGACTCGAGCCCGGCGCGCAGCAGGCGGTATTCGCGACCCGTTCGGTCGTGCACCAGGTCCCCCACGACGACTCCAAAGGCCGCGCTCGTGGACTCGATCTCGACCGCCAGGCGCTCGAGGCGGCGAGCGGCGGGGTAGGCCCCACCGAACCCGATCTGGGGGTCGCCGATCTGGACGAAGCTGAACGGCTCGAACGTCTCCTGGCCATAACCCGCGAGGTTTTCGAGCCGGGGCAGCTGCTCGGTGGCAGTTTGGGGCGCCAGGGAAGCAAGGAGCAGAAGAACGGCGTGCATCGCGGTAGAATGGCAGGTTGGAAGGCGACTGGCCAGTTCATGCGGGCGGCGAGTTGGACCGAAACCTCTACGGCCCCCCTGGGTTTCGTCGAATCGAGACATGAAGCACACCATCACCATCGCAATCGCAGCCGGAACGGTCGCCGGCTTCCTGGCCGGAAGCCTGAGTCCGCTGATCTTTGGACCGGTAGAAACCAAAGCACCTGCCCTGGCCCTGGTGCCGAGCTCCCGCCCTGCTCCGGAGACCGTGCAGCCCAGCCCGTCGCCGGAGAGGCTTGACGCGCTGCGGTCCCAGATCGATGTACTCGAGCTTCGACTGGCAGTGCTCGAGGCAGGCGCTTCGGACCGGCGCGAGCCAGCGGAGGAGGGTCCTGGCGATCCACTCGCTGAGGCTGCGGAAGAGCGCGCCCTCTCCGAGCTGGCCAGCGCCCTTCAGAAGCCGGGCAGCCAGCTACCCGACACCCTCAAACTTGGTGTCGAACAGGCCGTGCAGGACATAAGGGAAGCCGAGCGCCTCGAGCGCGACGCGCAGCGCGCCGAAGCGCTGATCGATCGCACCGAGACCCAGCTTGCCAGCCTGGTAACGGCTCTCGACCTCACTCCGGTGCAGACCGACGCCATGCGCGACTACATCACGACCTACGAAGAGAAGCGCACCCAGCTGCGCGAGGATGCCCGGGATAGCGGTGACTTCAACAGCATCCGTGAATCGATGCGCACCCTGCGTGACGAGTCCAGGACGAGCCTGGCACTGATCCTCGACCCGACACAGCTCGAGCTCTACCGCGAGACCGAAGACGACCGGCGCGGTGGCGGGCGCGGCGACCGCCGTCGAGATGGAACGGACTGAGACCGGGCGAGGTTGGCGGCCGTCAGTGACCGCTGGTCTTATCCCGTAGTCGTTCGATGGTGCTGACCGCCCGCTCACGCACGGACTCGTCCGTGTCGTCCAGCAGGCCCTCGATGGCTGGAATATGACTCGCATCTCCGCACCAGGTGACGCGGAGACACAGGCCGTAGCGCACCTTGGGATCCGGATCGTCGAGCGCGTCGAGCAGGGGCTGCTCGGTGCCCATATGAAACAGGCTGCCGAGCGCCGCGACGCGGACTCTCCGTACGGGATCTTCGGTAGCCCGCATGAGTGCCGGTACGACCTCGGCCAGCTCGGACGCACCGACGGTGCGGACCGCGGACTCACGCACACTGGGGTCAGAATGCTCCAGGGCTCTCAGAAAAGGCTCGAGGCCGCCCAGCTCACGTAACTTCTCGCTCGCAGCCTCCGCCGTCTCTCCGGCGTGGTGCCCGAGCAACGCGACTAGCTGGGCCTCGTCCTCAGGTAGTCGGTTCATGTAGGCCCAGGCTCCTAGGGCCAACAACGCGAGCGCGGGTCCACGCAGAACACGCCCCAGGCCCGAGCGCACGCCCGCGCCGGAGAACAAGTGAGCGGACTGATTGAACGACGAGACAACGGCCACGACGACGAACGGAAGGCTTCTCAGCATGAGGGCCGCCCCACTGACCGTGGTGCACGCACACACGAGAGATACGACTCCTCCGATCAGTGTGGACACGGCCACGCGAGCGAAGAGGCGTGGCTGGTCGTGGCTTCGGTAAAGCAACGGTGAGAGCAGAAAGCCACAAGCCGAGCCCACGAACCCACCTACCAGCACGAACGGAAAGAACCCTGCGACTAGTGTGGCGGGCGACACCTGCAGGTCTTCGGGGGACTCGCCCGAGGCTTGAGCGAACATGCGAAGGAATGTGACCAATGCCACCAACGCGCCGAGAAATGCTCCAATGAATGTCCCGAGCGCGACACAGAGGAGCGCAGCCTTGGCGCTCCACGGTGGCCAGCCGGATCGAGTGGCCACCGTAAGACGGTCAGGCCGTCGGCCCGACGCCGTACTCGAACCCCTGAACCGAAGCCACGCTCCGGCGACGGTCGGGAGCCGTGGCCATCCAGGCCGCACTGCGCAGGTCGACCGCAGTGAATGGGGTCATGATGTACTCGCGCAGGCTCTCATGCGGGCCGACAGTCGCCGAGGGTGCGGCGATCAACGTCGGCAGGCCGGAGTGACGTCGATGCAACTCTCCGACAAGGTTGGCCCCGCTCATATCATCCAGGTGCTCTTCCGTGACGACCAGATCGATCTCGTCGGCGCGAACAGCAAGGCTTCGCAGGGCATCCTGACCATTACATGCAATGCACACGCAACAGTCCGACTCGATCAGACTGGTACGGCCCATCGAGAGGATCGCTTCCTCGCCGCTGACATAGAGGACGGCGAGACCGAGACCCGCGCCAAGTCCAGCGCCGGAGGAACGCGCATGCATACGCGCGGCGAGGGGCAGGTAGACCGTGCACAGGGAAGCGTCCCCAGCATTGGGCCCGCAGAAGCGACCGCCCAGGGCCCAGGCGGCCTTGCGCGCCAGGGATAGACCCAGGGTCCAGGGTTCACCCGTCCTGCCCCCTTGCTCCGCACCGGGCCAGGTCCGGAACAATGCGTCGAGGGCACTGACCGGGGCCTCGTTGCTGGTGCCGACCGGCTCCACGGCAACCCGCAGACGAGCATGCTGTCCCGCCTCGAGCCCGGGACACTCGTTTGCCACTCGCACCCCCGCGACACGGTCCAGTCGGAAGGAAAGGCGTCCGGCCTGGCCGGCGAGGGCATGCTGCGCGTGGGCGAAGACCAGGGTCACGAGTTCTCGCAGGGCGAGCGCATCGCCAATCACGCGATCGGCGTCGTCGTACAGGTCCGTGCCGACCTCGATGCGCGCCGGAAGCAGACCCCCACATTTTTCCAGGGTTCCGTGCACGGTTCCGCGCACGGAGAACTCGGAGCCAGATGGGCTGGGACGCTGGTCGAAGAGCAGACTTTGCAACGCCGCGTGACGTGCGTCTTGGCCCGCATCCGTGACGGGCCGGAATTCCCCCGGCTGCGATGTTCCGGCCTCCGCCGAGGCCTGTGCGATGAGTGCAAGCAATATCCGATTCAAGTGTTCTCGCATCAGCTGCTTCGGAGTCCGTCGCGCGGACTCGTCCACTCCTTCCGAAAAAACGCGTGGGTCGATCGGTTATGAAACAGACGCGAGTTGGAATGCCGTGCTCGTTCGTTCGGCAGGCCGAACACGTTCCCGTCGCGCGTCGGCATCATACTGCACGCGGCAAACGGTTACCGCCACCCCGAATCTGCCGCTATCGGAGATGTAAACCAGACTATCGACACGCACATCGCGTGCCGAAATTCTGTGCGCAGTCAGAACTCGTGCACGCCGAACGACGCCGCATTTGGTGGGCGGGAAGATGACCGTTGCGAGACGGCAACATGACCCCCCAGCCTGCGGCGTTCAGTTGGCGCGTTGCCAGACTTCCGGTGCGGATCGTTCGAGGCGCGTCAATCGCGCAAGCAGGTCCCGATGACCATCGCCTGGTGCACGGACAGCGCGCAATACGGCTGTTAGCACGTCGAGTGGGGTCCGTTGCAGTCCGTCTAGCGCGTCCACACTCTCGGGGCGCAGGCGAATCGCCTCGAAGATGCGCATGACAGCCGTCTCCATCTGGCGGTCCATGAGCGCCGCCTGAGCCTGGCCTGCCAGGGCCATGGCCTTGAAGTGCATACACGAGACTTCGTATTCCACGTTGACGGCCGCACTGCTGGCGAAATAGTCCTTGGCACGCTCGTACGCGGCCTGAGACTCGTCCCAGCGCTTCGCGCGCCGGTGATCCTCGGCCAGTACGAGAGTGGCGTAGCCCGTGAACCAGTCGTGTCCGGCCGGGTCCGAGCTGGCGCCTCGTCGCTCGAGATAGGCCAGCTCCAGCTCGGCAGCGCCGCGCCGCTCGAGAATGGCCGACCGCAGGCGGCCATGGAGCTCCGGTTCGGCCGGGAATCGCGCCAGCCCCCGTTCCAGGACCTGATCGCGTTCGCCGCTGAGCATCAGGTCATTGAGCAGGTCGACATGGGCCACCCACTGAGCCGCCGTGGAGCGCGGGTGCTGCTCGACGACACGGTAGGCCGCAAGCGCCTCGGTCACCCAGTGCTGGGGCCAGTCCGCCCTCCGGGTCTGGATGGAACGGGTACGGGCGGCCGCCAAGACGCTCAGCAGCTCGAATGCAGTCCGGCTCTGGCCTTCGCCATCGAGGCCAGTCAGGGCGCTCAGTGCGAGATCCCCCGCCTCCTCCTGGCGGAACTGAAACCACGCGATCTGGGACTGCACCGCGACGATGCTCGCCCCATCGACTCCGAGCTCCTGGGCGCGCTGGGCCGCATTCTCCGCATCCGACAGGAGGTACCCCGGCCCCTGGCCATCCGCCATGCGCCAGCGAGCGAGGTCCAGGTAACACTGTGCCATGCGTAGAAGCCGGGGTCCGTTCTCACCATCGACCCCCTCCAGGTTCAAGAGGGTCTCGAGCTGGGCTTCGAGCTCCCACTTCTCTCCGATCAGACCGCTGTCGTCGCTCGCCGCACTGAAGACCTCATGCCAGCGCTCCAGCTTTTCCATCGGCGCGGCGCCAAGGGCTCCGCTGACCTTGATCTGCTTGGCGACCCGCGGGTCGCGCGATGCCGATTCAGCAATACCCGCGAGAAGCTGCTCACGACGCTTGGCATCGCCTTCGAGCGATAGGGCGCGCAATGTAAGGTCGACGTCCGTGCCGCCATCCCAACGTGCCAGCGCTGCCGCAGCGGCCATCCGCAATTCAATATCGTTTTCGTAGAGGCCCAGGCGCAGGATCCCTGGCTGGGAGCCGCTATCCTTGCGCTCGAGCAGCGCGCGGCGCCCTGCCGGGTCGGCCGCCAGGTATTCCTCTTCCAGAGCCAGCCGCGCCCGCGCGACGCGCGTGCCGTCGGCCTCGGCGGGACCAGGCAGCCCACCTGTAACGCCGTGCCCACCCAGTGCTTCATCTACGCGGCGCAGGTCCGAGTCGAGGAAACGATCGAACAACACATCCCCCTCGACGCTGACGCCCACGTGCCGGGGTGCAAAGCGCTTGCCACTGAAGAATCGATCATAGACGGGTCCCTCGATGTCGATGTGCTCGCTGCAAGTGACCTCACCGAAGCGCGGGCAGGGGATGCGCCGGCCGCTGCCATCGTGATCCTTCGGATTGTGGCGTACGGGTGACGCTATGACCGGAACGTAGCCCGCGATCAGCTCGGCAAAGGCAGGGTCCTTGTACTTGCGGCGCGCGAACGTCTCGCAGGCGGGCTCACCATCCATGTTCACGCACACGAGCATCGGCTTGCCCGACGCCTTGCTCAAGGCCTCCGCATCCTCGAGGGTGCGCTGCCACTGGATGAGGGAACTGGGCCCAGCCGGGGCAGTAAGGGAAGCACTGGCGGCGACCAATGCCGAGCTTAGGAGGGCGAGAAGGCTCATCGGATGGAAGATTCGGAGATATTGGATGCGCGGCAGCGTAGGCGGGAGCGTAGAGGGTGGCACGTCGCCCGGAGTTGCGGAAGGGATCTTATTGGATCGATCCCCGGGTCGCAGCCCTCGGGCCTCACCCCGTCGTCGGTTCCCACTATTAGGTAGCTTCCCAGAACGGTCATGTCACTCCCGAACGGGCCAACAAGATGCCCGCTCCCCCCTCCGATCCTGGGCCCAGCCCCCACCGATCCGTAGAATCCTGCCGCTGGCGCCCTCTCGACGCCCCTCTCCAACCGCCCCGATGATTACCTGCACCAACTGTGGGCACCAGGCCACGGCCTTTGCCTTCTGCCCGGAATGCGGCACGAAGGCGGGCGACGAGTCCACCACGATGGAGTCCCTGGAGGGTCGGACGCTGAATGACAAGTACCGCATCCTGGAGAAGATCGGACAGGGCAGCATGGGGACGGTCTATCGAGGCGAGCATATCGGCCTCAAGAAGACGGTCGCCCTCAAGGTTCTGCACCAGGACTTGCACGTGGGCGAGGAGACCATGCAGCGCTTCCAGCGCGAGGGAATCGCCCTGGGTAAGATCGCCCACCCCAACGCGATCCAGATATTCGACTTCGACCGCGACGGCAGCCGGACGACCTATCTGGCGATGGAGTTCGTCGAGGGCAAGAACCTCAAGGCCCTGCTGCGCGAGACGAGCAGTCTTCCGGTCACGAGCGCACTCTCGATCATCGAGCAGGTCCTGCTGGCCCTACAGGAGGCGCACAGCCATGGCATCGTGCACCGTGACCTGAAACCCGACAACATCATGGTCGACATGGATGCATCGGGCGCGCCAAGGGTCAAGGTGCTCGATTTCGGATTGTCAAAGCTGGTGGATCTCCCGATGGAGGCCAGCCTGGCCACCCAGGTCGGGCGGATCATGGGCACCCCGCTCTACATGGCGCCCGAGCAGTGCAGCGGCGAACCCGTCGATCTGCGCGCGGACCTCTACGCCACCGGGCTCGTGCTGTACGAGATGGTCGCGGGCAGCACCCCATTTGCGGGTGACTCGGTCACGGAGATCTTTGCCCAGCACCTGACGAAGCCGACCCCGTCGGTCGTCGACTCGCATCCTGACCTGAAGATCGCCCCGGAGCTGGATCCCGTGCTGCACCGCGCCCTCGCCAAACGGCGCGAGGATCGTTTCCAGACGTCCAGCGAGATGCTCGAGGCGGTGCGTCAGCTCCAGCGTGGGGAGTTTCCTGACACCCTGCCGTCACCCGTCGTTACCCGGGAGACTCCGAAGGCGGAGTCCAGACCCGGCCGCCGCTGGCCTCTGGTTGCGGGAGGAGTGTCCCTGGTCCTGCTGATCCTGTGGATCGGATTCGGTATCGGCGCATCGGATGCCCCCACCCCACGGGTCCGCATGCGCTCCCACCGAACCGAGATCGAGGAGCGCTATGTCGCCCATCTGGTCGAGGCCGAATCGGCCCTGAAGCAGCGTGACACGGATGTGGCCTTCTCGGCCCTGGCGGACGCGGCGGAGTTGATCCTCGACGATTCCGAGATCTACTTCCTGCGCGCCCAAGCCTGGCTCCGCAAGGGGGATGGCGACTCCGCCGTGACGGATTTTGAGGAGGCCTTGAAGTTCGACCCGACCTACGCCGCCGCGATCGCCGGGATCGGCTGGATCGAATTCGAACGCGGTGACCTCGATCGTGCCGAAGGGCACTTCCAGTCGGCCCTCGACATGGATCCCAGGTCCGCCGTCGGAATCACGGGGCAGGCCGCGGTAGCCCTCGAGCGCGACGAGCTTGTCGAAGCCCAGCGGCTACTCTCCATCGCACTGGAGCTGGATCCGGACTCCTCGCCCACCCACGTCCTGTCCGGCGACCTGCGCATGCTGCGCGGAGACATCCCGGGGGCGATCGACGCCTTTGTACGAGCCAAGCGAAGCGACTCTCGCAATGCCCAGGCCTACGCGGGACTGGGGGCCGCCTATCTGAGGCAGGACCGCGCAAATGATGCCGAACAGCAGCTGGTAGAGGCACTCTCTCGGGACCCTGATGCGCACGACGTACGCGCCATGTTTGCGTCCCTGCTGGTCGACGCGGGCCGCTTCGCCGACGCCGCCCGACAGCTTCAGCAGGGCTTGCAGCGCGACCCGGACAATGGCCGTATGCGCGTCCTGTCAGCGATCGCCTCCCAGGCCGGCGGAGACGACGAGAGTGCCATCAGTGACCTCGAAGATGCAGTCGAGTCGGGGACGGTCAGCCCCACCGTGCGCACCCTTCTGGCGACGCTCTACCAGAAGACCGACCAGCCAAACCTGGCCCTGGCCCAGGTCGAGGCCGCCCTCGAGGCCGACCCGGGCTTCGCGCCGGCTCACTTGCAGCGTGGGGCCCTGCTCTTCGTCCTCGAGCGCTACATGCATGCTGCGGATGCCCTCGAAACGGGATTGAGGCTCTCTCCGGACGACGCCCTCGGACACTACACCCTGGGCATTCTGTGCATGGACTACCTGGGACGTCGCGACGATGCGCTCGAACACTTCGAGCGATACCTGGCTCTCGGGGGCAAGGACACCAAGGTCCGAGCCTGGATTCGTTCCCTGACCCAGTAGGCGCCCGCCGTCGGGGCAATCCGGCCCTCGCTGGCTAGCGTGGGAACGAAAAGGCCCTGAAGGCCGGTTGCAGCTCCGTCATCGGATCCTGCACGAGGGCGTGCATCGGATGTCGGGTAAGCCGCTCGCCACGCATGGCCTTGCGTAGATATTCGACGAAGGATCCCGGACGCACTGGATCGAGCGGACTGCTCGACGGCTCGTAGTGGTGGATCAAAAAGGCCATGAGCAGGCCGAGCTGCACGAAGCGCTCATGGGAATTCGTCGCCGTGTAGGTGTCAATGATGGCACCAAAAAGGTCGTCGAGATCGGTCAGGCTTCCAGCTGCCGCGAGGCGAGCGAGTTCATCTACGCCATAGGGATAGGCCCAGTGGTAGTAGGCAAAGTAGCTCGCCAACCCCTCGTCCATCCAGAGCGGCAACTCGCGTGCGGCCAGACGTGTCACGTACATGTGGCTCGCGGCGTGGGTCAACCACATTCCCACCTGCGTCGGGTTCTCGTGGTAATACGAAGCGATCGGTCGCTGCGGATCCTGGCTCGCGTAGAAGCTTCCGAGGATCGACGAGTGAAAGCCGTATCTGTCACCGAAACTGTTGTAGCCGTCGATGTCGGGAAAGACGAAGACGTTGCGGTTCTCGTTGGTCGGGAATGGCCGGTCCAGCAGGGCCTCGAAGTGCCCCAGCATCGTCTCCAGGTTGCGCGCTGCCTGATCCGAGAAAAACCAGCTGGCGGTACTGCGCACGACGAAGGGCCCGTGTTGCACGACCCACGGGTCCGACCAGGAAGAGTGATCCTTGTAAAGGGTCACCGATTGGGCGAGTTCTTCGCGGACACGCTCCAGGGCCTTGTCCACGGAACTCCGGTAGTACCCGTCCACCGCCGAGCGGTTTCCAGCGGCGGGAGTCGGACTCGAGAGGGCGAACGGTACGGTCGAAGCGACGACCGCCATGCGGAGGATGAACTTCATCGGTGGGAGCAGACTTACGGTCCTACGCGCCGGGATGTGCCGTGAAGGGCTTTTTTTTTGCCTGAAACCGCCCTGGGGCAGGTCCCCTGGCCTGACAGGCCCCGCCCAGCGGTGGACCCGCCCAGGAGGGGGCAGGACGCACCCTGCCCCCGATGGCCGGCCGGTGGGTTATCATATATGCGCCTGCACTAGCCCCCATTGCGAGCCCCATGAGAGCCCTTTTCGGACCCACCCTATTCCTTACTCTCGGCGCCCTGACCCCCGGGGCGCACTCTCAGCAGGGCGTGAAGCTCGTTGCAGGCGACCCGGACGCACGGGACGAATTCGGGATCTCAGCCTCGAATCATGGGGCCTACCTGATCGTCGGAGCGTACGGCGACGACAATCCCGCCAACGAGGCCGGCGCCGCCTACATCTTTCACGAGTTGAACGGAGTCTGGACGCCCCTGCCCAAGATCACCGCCGGTGACGCCGACTTCGGTGACCGATTCGGCGCTTCGGTCTGCATGGACGGGGACCGGGTCATCATCGGCGCGGCAGAGGACAGCGAAGGCACGTCGCGGGCCGGGGCGGCCTACATCTTCGAGCGCAATGGCGCCAACTGGGTCGAGGTCGCCAAGCTCATCGCCAGCAATCCCAATGTTGGCGCCGAGTTCGGTCTCAGCGTCTCCCTGTCGGGCGATCGCGCCGTGGTCGGGGCTCCGCGTAGCGATGAGCCGGCCGGCCAGGACACGGGGTCGGTCTACATTTTCGACAAGATGGGCGCGTCATGGATCGAGACCGATCGGCTGGCGGCGGGAGTGCCGGCGGCATTCGATCGATACGGACGCTCGGTGTCCATCGACGGAGACACGGTCGTGGTCGGGGCCTTCGGCGATGACGACAACGGCAGCAGCGCCGGCGCCGGGTATGCCTATCGCTACAATGGCGTCGACTGGGTATCTGAAGGACAGCTACTTGCCAGCGATGGGGCGAACAGTGATCAGCTCGGGATCGCCTGCGCCCTGAGCGGCGACGTGGCCGTCATGGGCGCCTGGGCCGACGATGACAACGGGAACAACTCGGGCTCTGCCTTCGTTTTCACCCGGTCGGGCTCGGTCTGGACCCAGAGCGACAAGCTGCTCGCACAGGACGGAGACGCGGGGGATCTGTTCGGCATCTCGGTCGCCATCGACGGGGATACCATCGTCGTCGGCGCGGTCGGTGGCGCGGGTGCTGCGATTCAGGATGGTGCCGCATACCGATTCACCAGCGACAACATGATCGACTGGGACGAACAGGAGACCCTGATTGCATTCGATGGAACGGATGGAGACGCATTTGGAGTCGTCGCCATCCGCGGGCACACTATCGTGGTCGGCTCCCATAGCGACAGTGATATCGATGCTGAGGCCGGATCCGCATACGTGTTCGAACGCACCCGCGATGTAGGCACCAACTACTGCATTTCCAACCCGAACTCGACCGGCCAGGCCGCTCTGATCAGCCTCCAGGGCAGCGATATCGTCGCCGATGAGGACCTCGAGCTTCGAACGATCAACCTTCCGGGCGGCGTGTCCGGCCTGTACTTCTTCGGTCCCACTCGGCTGCAGTTGCCCTTCGGGGAGGGTATTCGCTGCGTCGGAGGCCTCTTCCGGCGCATGAACCCGCCGGTGCATGCCAACGGCTCGGGAGTGGCGACGCGCACCTTCAACTGGACCGCGCCCTACGCCACATCGATCACCGTGGGCGCCACGCAGAACTTCCAGCTGTGGTACAGGAATGGAGCCGGCGGCCCGAGCGGCTTCAACCTGTCCGACGCCATCGAGTCCATCTGGCGGTGACCCTGAAGACCTTCAGGTTGGACGCCCTGGCGCGCGTTCGCGGCGTCCTGTTCGACCTCGACGGAACGCTCTACCACCAGGCACCGGTGCGCAATCGCATGGCGCTCGAGCTGCTCATGCTGCCCCTGCGGTCACTTTCGCCACGGGAGACCAGGCGCGTCTGGAGCCACATCAAGGGCTACCGCAAGCTGCATGAGCGCATGCGCGATATGGGTCACGCCGAGCAGAGCCTGCGCGCGCTACAGGTCGAAGAGACGGCACGCCAGCTCGGCGTGGACGTCGAAGAGGTCGACGCCACGGTGTCGGAGTGGATGATCCAGAAACCGCTCCCTTTCATCGCGCGGGCCATGCGTTCCGACCTGACCGGATTCCTCGACTACCTCGACCAGCGCGACCTTGTACTGGGGGTCCTGTCCGACTATCCCGTCGAGGAGAAGCTGGGGGCGATGGGAGTCCGCGAGAGGTTCTCGCTGGCCCTCTGCTCCACCGATACGGAGATCAACGCCCTCAAGCCCAACCCGCGCGGTCTGATCCACGCCTGCGCCCGGTGGGGTCTCGAGCCAGACCAGGTCCTGTATGTCGGCGATCGAGCCGACGTGGACGCGGGCGCGGCGCGCGCAGCCGGCATGCCCTGTGCGGTCCTTTCCTCGTCCGCGGCCGACGAGTGGACCTTTCCGTCGATCGCAGCCTTGCAGCAGGCCTTCATCGAGCACGGTTAGGATGGACGAGTTCCGCACCCTCGCCCGGAAGTTTCGCGCGGAGATGGACCCGGTCAAGGGCTCCCGGTTCCTGGCATTGCTCGCCCCGGTCTCATCGGCGGAAGAGGCCGCTGACCGCTTGAAAGGTGCGCGCGCAGAGTTTCCGGACGCCTCACACCATTGCTGGGCCTGGCGGTTGCGCGGTCCGGGTGACCATTTCCGCTCCAGCGACGATGGGGAGCCCGGCGGATCCGCAGGCCGCCCGATCCTGCAACAGATCGACGGGCACGGCGTGGTCGACGTCTCGATCATCGTCGTGCGCTGGTTCGGGGGGACGAAGCTCGGAGTCGGCGGCCTGATGCGAGCGTATGGCGGCGCAGCCGGCCGAGCCCTGGATCAGGCGCCCATCCACACGATCCTCGTCACGCGCCGCGTCAATGTGGTCCACCCCTACGAGTGTTCTGGAGCGATCCAGGGCCTGCTCGCCGCCTGGCAGCTGGAGCCGGTATCGGCCACCTATGGCAGCGACGTGCGCCTCGCCTTCGACATTCCGGCGCGCGATCTGGAGCGCTTTCAGGCCGAGATCCTCGACCGTACCGCCGCACTCGCTACCGTCTCCTCAACCTGAATGAGTCGTGGAGCCCAGCATGAACAACCAAACAGAATTCTCATTGGCCGAAAGCGACGTCCTGCTGCGGCGCACTCCAGCAGTACTCGATGCGTGGCTACGCGACCTGCCGGATGAATGGCAACACGCGAACGAGGGCCCGGACACATTCAGCGCCTTTGCCGTGGTAGGACACCTGATCTACGGCGAGCGCACCGATTGGATCGGTCGCGCACGCCACATCATCGAGCAGCGGGATGGAGCGTTCGTCCCCTTCGACCGTTTCGGACACCAGACGGAATTCACGGGCAGACCCATGGGCGAGCTGCTCGATACGTTCGCCGACCTGCGCGAGAGCAACCTGGGTCAGCTGACGGCATTCGAGCTGACGGAGGACCAGCTCGGCGCCCACGGGACACATCCGTCCTTCGGTCCGGTCAGCCTGCGCCAGCTGCTGTCCACCTGGGTCGTCCACGACCAGGGCCACATCGCCCAGATCGCGCGCGTACTGGCCAAGCGCTACTCGGACCAGGTCGGCCCATGGCGTGAGTACCTGCCGATCCTCACGGACCGCACCTGACCGGTGACCCGCGTCGCCAACCCCAGGAAGAAGCGGCGCTGGGGAATTGTTGCTCACCGATCGGGAAAACCGCGCTACGCCCTCTCGCCCGCGTTCCCGCAACCCTGGGGCGGGGCTTACGGGAACCCGACAGGAATTCCCTAGACGCCCCGTCAGAGCGCCGGTTAGTTTCGCTCGGTCCGGATCCCGACGATGACCCGCAGAGCCTTGATATCAAGCCAGCCCTTGCGCAGGCAGCGAACCTGGATCGCCCTCCTCGGGGTGGTCGTCATGTTCCTGGGTCTGTCAGCGGAGGGCCTGCACGGAATCGCGCAGCCACACCGGGTCTGTGCAGTTCACGGAGCCATCGAGCACGGGCATGGGGCAGAGATCGGCGCGCACGCGGTCGAGGCCCACGGCGACGACAGCTCCAATCCGGGCCCCGCAATCTCGACCGAGAACGGGGATGGAGCGCACGAGGGATGCAGCCTTGTCACCTTTGGTCGCGAGCGTCTGGCCCTCGCACTCTCCGGCCCCGGATGGTCAGGACTGGCGGAGCCGGCTCCGGTGCGGTTCGCGCTTCCCGTCCAGATTCCCCGGCAACCGTCGATCGCGACCTTTAGGCTGGCCCCAAAGCACTCACCGCCTGCGGCCTGAGGCCGGAGGATCCGGAATAAGGCGTGGGCCTCTGTGGCCCCGCACCTTCGAGTACTCCGGCAGAAACCCCTGGGGTGATCCAGCGTGGACACCCCGCCGTTTCCGTCCCTCCGCATTTGGAGATCCGCAGTGCTCACGAAATCTATCAGCAAGTCTCTTCGATTCGCTCTTCCTTCGATCCTCATCACTCTCTCCGTTCCCGAAGTCCAGGCCCAGGGAAGGGGCTTTGACTCGCCCGGCGCCTCCCGCTACTTCGTCACCGGGCAGACGAATCGCTTCACCAACGACTTCAATCCGGCCATCGGCGTGGTCGTCGACGCCTTTGCAGACTACATCGATGACGACGCCATGGATGGATACGGCCTCCAGTTGCGCCTGGTCGAGCTGAACGCATCCGGCTTCGTCGATCCAGACGCCTGGGCCTACATGGCCCTCGTCTCCGAAGAGGGCGAGGCTCCCGAAGTCGAGGAGATTGCCATTAACTACACCGGATTCGAGGGCAACTCGACTCTCAAGGTCGGGAGATTCTTCGTCGACTTCGGAAAGCAGATGCAGATGCACATCGAGGAGTTGCGCACTCTCGAGCGGCCACTGCCGTTGCGCAGCTTCCTGGGCACCGAGCTCGGTGGCGATGGAATCCAGTACGACAACTGGATGGCACTGGGCGACATGCCCGTCCGTTTCTCGCTCGGAGCGTTTTCGTCCCTACTTGGCGAGGAAGAGGAAGAGGAAGGAGCGGCCGTCCCGATCGGTGCGACCAGTGAGCGCAGCGATATCGACGAGCTTTCCTTCACGGCGCGCCTCACGGGAATGACCGACGTGGGAGATGAGGGTCAGTTCCAGCTAGGCCTTTCCAGCCGCTTCGTCCCGGACTACTCATTTGGATTCGAGCCGGCGTCGCTCGAGACGGGTGGGCTCTCGAACTCGGTCTACGGGTTCGATGCCACCTACGGATGGGTTGGCGATACGGGGCTGGAGCGTTTCTCGGCCGGCGGTGAGTTCCTCATGTTCGATGGAGACCTTGCAGCCGCGCTCGACGACCCGACCACGCCGACGGCGATCAACGTCGTCGACGAGACGGCCAATGGTTTCTACCTGTTCGCGGACTACGGATGGAACCAGGTGAGCTCGGCCGGGATCCAGTACGCCATGGCGGACCTGCCCTCGGACCCCGACCTGTCCCAGCAGGAGGTCGACGTCTACTACACCATGCATCTGACTGAGCTGCGACGCCTGCGATTTGGAGTCACCATGTCGGATGGTGATAATGGGGACTCGACTCGAGTCTACGTCCAGTTTACCAACTTCTTCGGCAACCACGCGCACGGCGCCAACTGGTAGTCCCATGCTTCGAACCATCGCCTGGCTGGTCTCTCGGCTGACCGTCTGCTTGATTACTCTCTCGGCGAACGCGCCCCCCGGGAAGCTCCGGGTGGTCGCCACCATTCCTGACCTCGCGGATATCGCGACGCAGATCGGCGGTGAGCGTGTCGAAGTCAAGTCGATCGCAAGGGGAACTCAGAACGTCCACAATGTCCCCTTGCGACCGTCCACCCTCGTTGCATTGAACAAGGCCGACCTGTTCATTCAGGTCGGCCTGTCCCTGGAGCACGCCTACGTGCCCGGGATCCTGATGCAGGCGCGAAATTCCTCGATCCAGCCTGGAGAGCCGGGATTCGTGAACGTGTCCGTGGGCTGGGGAGCCATCCAGATCCCGCCCGTCTTGACCCGCCAGCAGGGGACGGACTTGCATCCGATGGGCAATCCGCACTTCAACCTCGACCCACGGGGCGGGCGCCATATTGCGAAGCGCATCCTCGAGGGTCTATCACGCGTGGATCCGAAAGGGCGCAGCTACTTCGAGAAGCGCTACGAGGACTACCTGGAGGACATCACCGCCGCGGAGAACCGCTGGGCCGAGATCGGCAAGAAGCTGAATGGAAAGAAGGTCGTCAGCTACCACGCCGACTTCAACTACCTCCTTGCGTACCACGCCATGGACCTGGTCGCGACGATCGAGCCCAACGCTGGAGTGCCGCCGACGCCCAGGGACCTCGCCAAGCTCGTCGAGCTGATGAAGGCCGAGGAAGTTGAGTTGATCCTGACCGCCAAATGGTCAAACAACAAGAGCGTACGCTTCGTGTCCGAGAAGACTGGTGTCAAGGTCGTCGAGGGCCCCACGATGGTAGGTGGCGTACCCGAGTCGGATACGTGGATCGCGATGATGGACGTGCTACACGAATCACTCCAGAGGGCACTGGAATGAGCGCCGATGCGCTGATCACCCTCCGCGCGGCGGCCTTTGGCTATGGTTCGCGCCCGATAATCTCGGATGTCGATCTCGAGATCCGGCCGGGCTCATTCATCGGCGTGCTCGGCCCCAATGGCTCGGGGAAGACCACCCTTCTACGCGGCATCCTGGGGCTACTCCCAGCACTTGCGGGTTCGGTAACTCGAGCCAAGGCTCAGCTGGGGCTAGTTCCACAGCGCGAGACGCTGGACGCCGTCTACCCCGTGACGGTGGAAGAGGTCGTTCACATGGGCGCCTACGGACGACTCCGAAGCTGGCGCCCTCTCAAAGCCAGCGATCGGGAGGAGGCATTGCACGCGCTCCGGCAGGTTGGCATGGAAAAGCGACGCCGTCAGCTCTTCTCGAGCCTCTCCGGCGGACAACGCCAGCGCGTATTGATCGCGCGGGCGCTCCTGGCCCGGCCAACGGTGCTCCTGCTCGACGAGCCTACCAGCGGTGTCGATCAGCCGACCCAGGAGATCGTGCTCGAGCTCCTGACCGAGCTTGGTGAAACCGAGAACCTGGCCGTCGTGATCGTCAGCCATCAGATGTCCATGACACGAGCCGTGCGCGACGTCGTCTGGGTCGACGAAGGCCGCGCTCGATGCGGAAGCCCGGAGGAGATGCTGACTCGAGAGGCGCTCGACGAATTGTTTGCGCTCACCTCGAGCGGCAAGGCCGAAGGGAGCCGTACCTGATGGGCGTCAGCTGGGGACTCATCTGGGAGCTATTCCACTACGCGATTCTCGGATCGGCGCTCGCGGGGATCGTGTGTCCGGTGCTCGGGTGCTTGCTACTCGTCAGACGCACGGGGTTTTACGGCATTGCCCTGCCGCAATTTGCCGCTGCGGGAGTCACCTTCGGCTGGGCCTTGCCCATCTGGGGCGCCGCTCTCGGGTGGGCTCCGATCGACCTCGAGGCGACGGCGCTCGAGAACCCCCATGCCGTCAAGAACTACCTCTTGCTCCTGGCCGGCCTGTTTACGTTTGGCGGCATGTTCGTGCTACTGCTGTTCGGCAAGCATCGTGAGACCGAGACCGGACGGGTCGCCGCGGCATTTGCGATCGCGAACGCGGCAACCATCCTCCTGGCCTCGGTGACTCCCCACGGAGCGGAGGTCGTGGATCAGCTTCTGCGGGGCGAGATCCTGACCGCGGACCTGCACGAGTTCGAAACCATTGCCATCGCCTACGGCGCCGTCTTGCTCGCGCTGATCGCCTTTCACCGCAAGATCGTGCTGGTCAGCTTCGATCGTGAGACCGCGCTCGTGCTGGGATTGCCGGTAAAGCGAATAGAGGGGCACCTGCTGATACTGACCGGCATCACAGTTGCCGTAGGCGTTCTGATAGTGGGTCCGATCGTGCTATTCGGCCTGCTGGTGATCCCGCCTCTGGCTGCCCGACACCTGGCTCGATCCATGGTGGGCTTCTTCGTTCTGGCGGCCGCATTCGGGCTACTCGCGTCGCTGGGCGGAATCCTCGTTTCCTTCTACCTGGACTGGCCACTCGGGCCAGCCCTCGTAGCTGTCGCCGGGATCGAGCTGCTCCCGGCGCTAGCGATCGGCAAGCTCCGACACCACCGCGTTGCCTAGACCAGACCTCGGACCAGGATCGCGACCCATTCGGCGGCCATCGGGGCATGGCGCCCCCTTCCGGGCGGCTCGATAGAGCGTCTGACCGTGGCGCGCTCGGCGCCTATCTATAAATAGGTAAAGGGGTTGGGCCAACGGGGCCGGATGGACGATACAAAATGGTCGCCCGACGCTATCTATCGAGCTATGTTGATATAACGATGCTTGCGCTCGACACCACCTCAAAGCTGCTCAAGATCCTGGCTGACACCACCCGTCTGCGGATCCTGCACCTGCTCGGCGACGAGGAGCTCAGCGGAACCGACCTGGTCGAGATCCTGAACATGGCCCAGAGCCGGATCGCGACCCACCTGTCGGTCCTGCGCCGGGAGTCCCTCGTCTCTCAGCGCCGTGTCGGCCGACGCGCCCTCTACAGCCTGGCCGACGGCGTGCATTCGGAGTTCCTCGGGCGAGTGCTGAAGGAGGCCAGGAGCGCGGCTGAATTCGAGATCGACACGCGCGCCCTCGATGCCCTGCGACTGCGTCGTATCGAGAAGACCCGATCTTACTTCGACCGCGTAGCCGCCACATTTGCGGAGCAGATCCTCCCCGGCAGGACCTGGGAGGGACTGGCGCGCGCCTTGCTGATGCTCGCGCCGCGCGGGCGCTACATCGATCTGGGTGTCGGCGACGGCCTGCTGACGCTCATGCTCACCCAGGTTGCTGACTCCGTGACCGCTGTCGATCTATCGGCCGAGATGCTCAAGAAGCTGGAGGTCCGCGCCCATGCGCAGGGCGTCGAGAATATCGACTATGTGATCGGCGAGATCGAACGTGTGCCCCTTCCCGACGGGGAGGCGGACGTGGTCGTGATGAGCCAGGCCCTGCACCATGCGGAGTCGCCCGAGAAGTCGGTCGGGGAAGCCAAGCGTCTGCTGCGACCCGGCGGGCGCGTCCTTGTTATCGACCTGCTGCAGCACACTGAAAGCTGGGTACGCGAGAAGCTCCAGCACCAGCACCTGGGCTTTTCCCAGTCCGACCTCGAAGGTCTCCTCGGGGACGCTGGCTTTGAACAGGTCAGCGTTCACAACGCTGCCAGAGACCCACATCCTCCCCATTTCGTGACACTAGTCGCTTCCGGCTCGAAGCCTTTCTGAAATGCATAGCTCCGAATCCCCTTCCAGCATCGCCCCGTCTGCGCCCGAATCCGCAGAGGCACTCCGGCACCGGCTCGCGGCATCGATGGGGCAATCCTTCCAGCTGACCAGCGCCCAGGCCCTGGATACTCGGGCCGAGATCGAGCGCCAGCTGGCCACGCGCGTCCTGGTCATGGACGGCGCAATGGGCACGATGATCCAGGCCCACGGACTGCAAGAGGCTGACTTTCGGGGCTCGCGCTTCAAGGATCACACGCACCCGTTGCAGGGCGACAATGAGGTGCTCTGCCTGACTCGTCCGGACATCATCGACTCCATCCACGCACAGTTCTTCGATGCCGGGTGCGATATCGTGGAGACGAATACCTTTGGTGCCACGTCGATTGCCCAGTCCGACTACGGTCTGGAGCACCTGGCGCGCGAGCTCAATTTCGCCGCCGCCCGCATCGCGTGCGGTACAGCGCAGCGCTACACGGAGATGACCCCGGAGAAGCCGCGCTTCGTGGCGGGCGCCGTTGGTCCCACGAACAAGACCCTCTCACTCTCGCCGAAAGTCGACGAGCCGGCATTCCGCAGCATTCACTTCGACGAGCTGAAGACCAGCTACGCCGAGCAGGTACGTGGCCTGGTCGAGGGCGGCGTACACGTCATCCTGGTCGAGACCATCTTCGACACCCTGAACTCCAAGGCCGCCCTGGTCGCCATCGACGAGGTCTTCGAGGAGCTTGGAGTCCGGCTGCCGATCATGATCTCCGTCGCGATCACCGACGCGAGCGGTCGAACCCTGTCCGGACAGACGGTCGATGCTTTCTGGACCTCGGTCGCCCACTCGGCCCCACTCTCGGTCGGCGTGAACTGCTCCCTTGGAGCGACCGACATGCGCCCGTACGTCGCGGAGCTCGCGAAGATCGCCCCGACGTACGTCTCGTGCTATCCAAACGCGGGCTTGCCGAACGCATTCGGCGAGTACGATGAGGCACCCGCGACCACTGGTTCCCTGCTCAAGGAATTCGCCGAGAGCGGCCTGGTCAACATCCTGGGTGGCTGCTGCGGAACCACGCCCGACCACATTCGCGCCATCCATGGCGCCTCGCTCAATATCGAGCCCAGGCGCCTGCCCGAGCCCGATCCTCAGCTCGTCTCGCGCTACAGCGGCCTCGAGACTCTCAGCGTCCTTCCCGAGTCCAACTTCATGATGATCGGTGAGCGTACAAACGTCACCGGTTCGGCCCGCTTTCGCAAGCTGATCAAGAACGACGATTTCGAGACCGCCATCGAGGTGGCCCTGGACCAGGTGCGCGGCGGTGCGAATATCCTGGACGTCAACATGGACGAGGGCATGCTCGATTCCGAAGCGTGCATGACGACCTTTCTGAACCTTATCGCCACCGAGCCCGAGATCGCGCGCATCCCGATCATGATCGACAGCTCCAAGTGGTCGGTTATCGAGGCCGGGCTCAAGTGCGTTCAGGGAAAGGGCATCGTCAACTCCATCTCGCTGAAAGAGGGCGAAGAGGAGTTCCTGGAGCGGGCGCGCACGGTCAGGAGCTACGGCGCCGGAGTCGTGGTGATGGCCTTCGATGAGGAGGGGCAGGCGGACACCACTCAACGCAAGATCGAGATCTGCGAGCGGGCCTACAAGCTGCTGACCGAAGAGGTCCAGTTTCCCCCGGAGGACATCATCTTCGATCCCAACATCCTGGCCATCGCAACCGGGATCGAAGAACACGCCGCCTACGGAATCAACTTCATCGAGGCCACGCGTCTGATCAAGGAGCGCTGCCCCGGCGCACGGACGAGCGGCGGAGTCTCGAACCTGTCCTTCTCATTCCGCGGCAACAACGCGGTGCGCGAGGCCATCCACTCGGCCTTCCTGTACCACGCCATCCGCGCCGGCCTGGACATGGGCATCGTCAACGCCGGCCAGCTCGAGGTATACGAGGATATTCCGCGGGACCTGCTCGAACATGTCGAGGACATCATCTTCAACCGCCGTGCGGACGCCACTGAACGCATGGTCGAGTTTGCCGACGCCTACAAGTCCGGCGGCAAGAAGCGTGAGGTGGACCTGTCGTGGCGCGAAGGATCGGTCCAGGAGCGCCTGTCGTACGCGCTCGTGCACGGCAATGTCGATTTCATCGTCGATGACACCGAGGAAGCCCGCACTCAGTATGAGCGCGCCCTCGAGGTGATCGAAGGGCCGCTCATGGACGGCATGCGCGTGGTCGGAGACCTGTTCGGCGCAGGCAAGATGTTCTTGCCCCAGGTCGTGAAGAGTGCGCGCGCCATGAAAAAGGCCGTGGCCCACCTCGAGCCATTCATGGAAGCCGAGAAACTCGCGAACGTCGCCCAGGGCGGCGAGACTCGCTCCCAAGGCCGGATCGTGATGGCCACGGTCAAAGGCGACGTACACGATATCGGCAAGAATATCGTCGCGGTGGTCCTGGGCTGCAACAACTACGAGATCATCGACCTGGGCGTGATGGTCCCGATGAAGACCATCCTGGAGACTGCAATCGAGACCAAGGCGGACATCATCGGGCTCTCGGGCCTGATCACGCCCTCCCTCGACGAAATGGTCTCGGTCGCCAAGGAGATGCAACGCCAGGAATTCGAGATCCCACTGATGGTCGGCGGTGCAACGACGAGCAAGCAACACACCGCCGTCAAGATCTCCCCGGACTATGCGGCCAGTACGGTTCATGTGCACGATGCCTCACGTGCCGTGGGAGTCGTCTCGAGCCTGCTGGATCCTGCGAAAAAGAAGATCCTCGACACCGAGAACCAAGCGGAGCAGGAGCGCCTGCGCGGCATCTATCGAGACAAGCGTGACCGACCGCTGATGACCATCGCGGATGCGCGCGGCAACCGCCAGCAGATCGACTGGAAACCTGAAGACATCGCCCAGCCCGAGTTCTGCGGGCGTCGAGTCGTCGATGACATTCCGCTCAGCAAGATCGCGCGCTACATCGACTGGACCTTCTTCTTCTCGACCTGGGAGCTGAAGGGCAAGTTCCCCCAGATTCTGGAGAGCGAAAAATACGGGCAGGCGGCTCGTGAGCTCTACGCAAACGGAAAGGAGCTGCTCGACCGCATCATCAAGGAGCAACTGCTGACTCCCAAGGGTGTGTACGGCTTCTGGCCAGCGGCAAGCGATGGCGACGACATCATCGTGTATGCGGATGAGAGCCGCACACGGGAGTTCACGAGGTTCCAGACCCTACGCCAGCAGACCACGCTCACCGACGGTCGCCCGAATCGCGCCCTGGCGGATTTCATCGCGCCCAAGGACGCCGGCATGCAGGACTGGATCGGAGCCTTTGCAGTGACCACAGGCATCGGTTCGACCGAGCTGTCAGCCGCCTTCGAGGCCGATCTGGACGACTACCAGTCGATCATGGCCAAGGCCCTTGCCGATCGGCTTGCGGAGGCATTCGCAGAATGCCTGCACGAGCGGGTGCGGCACGAGTGGGGCTACGAGGCAAAGGACATGGCCAAGGGCGACCTGATGCGCGAGAAATTCCGTGGGATTCGCCCCGCCTTCGGTTACCCGGCATGCCCGGACCATACGACCAAGCGCGATCTGTTCGCCCTGCTGCAGGGAGAGGAACAGGGCATCACATTGACCGAGAGCTTCGCCATGCAGCCCGCATCGAGCGTGAGCGGGATCTACTTTGCACATCCGGAAGCACGCTACTTCACGATCAGCCGGGTTGGCCGTGACCAGGTCACGGACTACGCAGCCCGCAAGGGAATGGAGCTGAAGGAGATGGAGCGCTGGCTCTCGCCGGTGCTCGGCTACGATCCCGACGACGCCTGACCGGCAGGGCCGAACTACAGGCAGAAGCGCCTGATCAGCTGCTGGACCATGTGCGCACCTCGATTCAGGTCGGCGCGCGGCACGAACTCATTCGGACGGTGGGCGACCTCGATCGATCCCGGGCCGAGCAGGACGCACTCGTGACCCAGGACCTGAAACCAGCCGGCGTCCGTCGCGAACGAGGCCCCCTCCCCTTCCGAGCAGCCGGTGACCTCCTGCAGCGTCTGGTGAAATCCGCAGCCCACGGGCGCCATCATTGGTGGACTCTCGCGCTCGAGCTCTAGCTCGTAGTGTTCCCCACGCAATGCCCCATCGAGAGCGTGCCGGATGCGCTGCTCGATCCCCTCGGGCTGCATCCCCGGCAGGTGCCGGACCCCGAATTCGATAGCGCTCGAATCCGGCACCACATTGACCGCCACGCCGCCCTGCGCACGCCCCACATTCAATGGAGCAAAGGGCACGCTGGGAAAGAAGTCGCTGTGCTCGGGCCGCTCGGATTGCAATTCACGGTCGAGCTCGGTCAGCGCAAGAAGCGCCCGCGCCAGGGGCTCGAGCGCGTTCTTGCCCAGATGCGGGAAGCCCGAATGGGCGGCCTTGCCGGCGAATCTCGCGCGGTAGGTAAGGTGGCCCTTGTGGGCGCGCAAGAGCGTCAGGGAGGTAGGCTCTCCCACGACTGTCCGACGCGGCAAGGGGTCCTTCTCTGGCCAGGTTTCGACGAAGTGCCTGGAGCCCAGGGTTCCGAGCTCCTCGTCGTAGGTGAACAGGAGTGCCAGGGGCTGCTGCAGCTGGTCGACCTTCAGTCGCGCGAATGCGTTGACGGCGAGAGCCAGAAAGCCCTTCATGTCACTCGATCCACGCGCGACCAGCGTGTCATCGCGTTCGGTCAAGCAGAAGGGGTCACTGCGCCAGCCCTCCTCCAGGGCCGGAACCACGTCCATATGCCCGGACAGAAGCAGCCCGTTGCGTTCAACGTCCAGCTCCGGCCCGATACGCACGACCAGATTGACCTTCGCACCATCCGCCGACGGGTTGCGATCGATCTGCACACCGGGACGATCCAGGTAGTCCGCCACGAACTGCGCCAGCTCGAGATTGCTCTTGCTGCTGGTCGTGTCGAAGGCCACGAGACGCTCGAGCAGGCCTAGATCAGTTAGCAACGTCATCGAAGGTTCCGGGGCCGATCCCAGAGACTAGCGTGATCTTCGCTCCAATGATCCATGCCCGGTCGATTCGCTCAGCAAGCGATAACAGACTCCACGGTCGCCGCCGCCGCACTTGGCCGCGCGCAGAGCGAGCTCAGCATGGCCCCGCAGGCCCTCGACCGAGCTGAGCTGGGTCCCGGGAAAGGTCTCGAATCCCAGGCTACCGGTCACCGTTGCGGGCCCGGCGCTCTGGTCGGCGGGGAAGGTCACCGTCTGGATGCTGTGTCGCAGGCGCTCGACCACTCGTGCGGCCTCCTCGAGCCCGGTGAATGGCAGCGCGACCGCGAACTCGTCGCCCCCAAGCCGACCTGCGATGTCCTCGGCACGCAACTGTCCACGTATCGCCTGCGCGACCCGCTCGATCACCTGGTCTCCGGTCACGTGATCGAATTCCTTGTTGATAGCACCGAATCGATCGAGATCGATGAGGACCAGGGACAGGTCATGCCCCTGGCGCTGAGCGGCGGAGAAGCATTCCTCCAGGCGCTGGCCGAATTCCGCGGGTCGCAAGAGACCAGTCAGGTCGTCGTGCGTGGCGCGAAAGCGCAGATCCTCCAGTTCCGTCAGCGCGTCCAGCTGGGACGTGAGCCGCTGAGTGCGCAGGCGCCACTCCTCGACACTCGCATCGCGGCGAATGACATCCCAGGGGCCGTCGACTCGATCGGCAAGTACCGCAAAGGAAGAGGAATCGTCCGCTGGCAGCACGACCAGTAGGCCGGTGGCCTCCTCGCACGAACGCCGCGCCTCGATATCGGCAACCAATTTGGTGACGGGGTCGCGCTTCCGGCTTCCAACCGGAACGTCCTGGAATACCACCACGACACTTCCTCGGCGCGCCTGACGCGGCACTCCATCCACCTGGCGGCACTCCATATATTCCAGCCGCGAATCACGAATCATTGTCCAATGCCCCTTTTCTGAAGACTACCGACGGGAGCGATTGCATGACCGACCCACTGCGTGCCCGGATCCCCGCTCAGATAGAGAAGCGTGGTTCAGGACGAGAGCCCGACAGTCCTCGCCCGAAAATCTCGATCTCCCCAGCGCCATCGGCACCCAGGGGGATGGGAATCGGCACGGCGGGCAGCTAGGAAAGCATCGTCACGAATCCAGACCCGTCGGATTCCCCGCGATCCCCGGGCTCGATCACCCGTGCGAGATCGGTACCGATCTCGAAGGTCAAGCCCGAGAGAGCCTGGTCGGGGGTTTCGGCCACCACGGTGATCAGGTCATCGCTCGACAGCCCTGGGGGGAGGGTGCGCCAATCGACCGGATAGTAGTACGGCGGCGACGGGTGCAGTTCCTTGGCCCCCGCGGGGAATGCTTTCCGATCGCCGCGGCGGGTCAACCGGAAGCGCACCCTGGACAGGCCGAAGTGCGGATCTTCAGGTTGTTCCCCCTCCTCGCGCTGAGCAGTCCACTCGGGCCCGTGGGGTACGGGGCAGACTCCACAACCGCTGCCCGAGTTCACCGAGCGCACGGTGATGTCCATGAACTCGGGATCGTTGAGAGGGCGCACGCGCTTGACGACCGTGCCCGAGACCTTGTTGTCGCGATTGGGCGAAGGCTGCCCATCGCCGCTGCGGCGCAGCTCGGTGATCTCCACCAGGACGCGGAAACCACCCTCGCCCGAACCGTCGTCCGCGGGTGCCCACTGGACGGTGAACCACCGGAATTCGTCGGGGTCGAGGCGCAAGCCGCGCAGGTCTTGCCGTTCGCCGTTCGCGTCGCGCACTGGTATCCAGCCCTCGGAACTGGGGCCGAGCGTCGCGCTCTGATACGAAAGACTCACGAACACGGGGCCGGAGCGGGTGTTTCCGCGGTTGCGCAAGCGCACCTTCAACTTGTTGTCCATCCCGATCGGTAGCAGACCATCTGCCCGGCCGTCGTCATCGTTGTCGACCATGATGTCGGCCGAGAGCCATGTCCAGGCCCACGCTGACGGATCGACGCATGTCTCGGTGCCCGCACGCGCATTGGGAGGGGTGATCATCACATCGCTGACCGCCGCATGTTCCTCGAAGACAACGGTGAAGGACCCGCCCACATCCCTTGCGGCCACGATGACCACCAGGCTATCGAGCCCATCGAAGGGGATCACCTTGGTGAAACCCACGACCTCGGAGCGGTGCACCTCGATGAGCGATCCGTCCCGGCCCACACGCAGTAGCTGCAACAGGACGTCGCCCAGACCCTCGACCCCCATCAGGCTGACCGATATGGCGCCCACCTGCTCGCCCTGCCTGGGGCGGATCCTGAAAACCCGCGCCGACCAGGGCGTCACTCCGGTGACATGCCGTTTCGTGCGCCCGCCGGCCCGCAGGCGTAGATCTCCATGTGCTCCGAGAGTCGCCTTGTGCCTCGCGTCCTGCCCACCACGCCGCCTCGACCGGTCACGCCGCGAGAGCTGAAAGCGTCGTTCGTCAGTCTCGATGCCCAGACCGTCGATGACGTTTGCAACCAGCCAATTGCCCCAGGATGTCTCGAAGACGAGTCCGGGAGCCCGGTCCGCGCCCTCCCCCAAGAATCGATCAAAGCTGCCCCACCACGGCAGTCCAGCCCGTGCAAATCGTAATGAAGCCGGTTCGTAGCGCAGGGTCGGGTCGGCGGAGGCGACCAGCAGCTTGCGAAAGAAGTCGAAGCCTCCCGCAGCACCCAGGTCCTCGTCGGGCGCCTCGACTCCATGCTGCCGGGCGAGATAGCGCCACATCCGGCGCGCGAAGCGGGCGGCCTTCTTCGGGCCGTGTTCGTCGTCGAGCAATGAGCTCGCGAGCGGCAGGGCCAGGTTGGGATCGACATCCCCATCGGACGCCTGTCCCCCCAGCATCTCCGCCACCATGGATGCTCCGCCGTGTCTGATCACGTCACGCAAGCCACGCGTCCTCGACGTGTCGTTGTACATGTACGCGCAACGCAGGAAGAGCACGCTAGGCAGTACTCGTTGATTGACCTCGTCCGAGTTGTCGGGCGCAACCTGGATATGGTCAAAGGTCGGATGGGTCGTGGCCGAGAAGGGGCGCTGGTGCAAGATGCGCACATCCATCCGGGCCGATCCATCCCGTAGACCGCGAGGATCACGAAGCGAGAAGGGCGCGCGCGTCAACGCTCCGAGCAGGTAGTCACACAAGAGGGCCACGCGCTGGACGTAGGCGGGCGCGAGATCGGAGTTCTGTCTGTTCACATCCTCGATGCGGTGGCGCACCCAACCGATCGAGACGCCAGATGGAAGCACCACTTCCTCGTCCGAGAGAGGCATGGCTGGATCGACCTGGTCGTGCGGATAGGCTCCGTCGGTCGTGAACCGAACGCGCACCCGCTCGCCGAAGAAATGCCTGACCGGCGCGCCCTCGGGAAGGTCATCTGCATCGTGAGGTCCCATGGGGGCCCCGCGCTCGGCCAGCAATCGGCGCATGGCGTCGCCCCATGATTCGGCGCATTCGCCAAAGGCGAACGGTGGATGCGGCCAGCGAGAGCGCGTGTTCGGAAAGGCGCGCTGGATCAGGTCGATGTTCTGGGCCTCCCGGTGCGGGTGCCTGAGAAAGCGATAGGCCTCCCCCAACCCTCGCACGCTCAGGCGCGCAGCCGCCGCCAGGTTGACCGGTTCACCATTGACGAACCGGACCTCCCCATCCGCCGGTGAGAGGCTCCGCGCGGGAACGGCCAGGTCAACCTGGAGCCCTTCGCCGGCCTCCACCTCGAGCGACTCTGCACTGTGGGCGAGCAGCCGCTCGCGATCGTCGAGCACTTCAACCCGTACCCGGGATGGGCCCGTCGTCGTCGAGCTGGCCCGATCGCCCGGGCGAGTCGGACCACTCCAGGGCAGTCGATAGCAGCCCTCCAGATCCGTGACCCCCTCGCCCGCGGTGGTCCCGCCGACCAGGAGCCGAACGGTCAAACCGGGCAGGGGCCCGGAGAGGGTCCCGTCCGTCACGCATCCACTGACTTCCCTGGCCAAAGTCCCTCCCGATAGCAATTTATACGGATCCCTATTAGGGGACCGAATCCTCGAAGCGTCGCGCCTGGCGTCCCGATCCTATCCCGGAAGGCCCCCTCGGCCGGACTCGAATCGCCTCAAATCGGCCCGGGTCGATGGCTTTTTGTCAGCCGCCCAGCGTGTACAACCTAGGCCGTACAGGGCCGTCGGACCTCGCCCCAGCAAGTTTGTCCAGGCCGTTGACGGGTTCCCCGCTCCGGATGCGCTTCTAGTGGCGCGCGCCGGGCATGGGGTCCCGCTCGCAAGACCAATCATGACCAGCTGGACACGAATCCGGGACGTATTCGAGGCGGCCCTGGAGCTCGACCCGATCGAGCGGCAAAAGCTCCTGGACGAGCGCTGCGACGGGCAACCGGGCCTGAGGTCGGAAGTCCTGCGGCTCCTCGCCGCCGACGAGTCGGAGGCCACGGCCCTCGACCGGCTGGCGGACGGACTGCTGGCCGACCTGGGGGCCGACCTTGGGGCGGACCGGCCCGCGGAGAACCCGCTGATCGGTCGGTCCGTCGGCGCCTATCGAATCATGGCAGAGATCGCGGCCGGCGGGATGGGCACCGTCTACGCGGCACAGCAGGAGCAACCGGATCGACGGGTGGCCGTCAAGGTCATGAAACGTGAGCTGGCCTCGACGGATGGCCGCCGCCGGTTCGAGTACGAAGCTGCCACCCTGGCTCGCCTGCGACACCCGGGGATCGCCCAGATATTCGAGGCCGGATCGTTTCATGATGGACCGGGAAGGGGCGACGTGCCGTTCTTTGCGATGGAGTTCATCGAGGGCGCGCACACGATTATCGACCATGCCAACCGGGAGGAGCTCGACCTGAAAGAGCGCCTTCAGCTGTTCTCGAGGGTCTGCTCAACGGTCCATTACGGCCACCAACAGGGAGTCATCCACCGCGACCTCAAACCCAGCAACATCCTCGTCGACTACCTGGGTCGCACCAAGGTCATCGACTTCGGCATAGCCCGAGCGGTCGACACGGAGAGCGCCGGTGCACGGCAAACCCGCGTGGGCCAGATTCTGGGCACCGTGCAATACATGAGTCCGGAACAGATGGCGGGCGATCCGGACGCAGTCGACACGCGCTCGGACATCTACTCCCTCGGCGTCGTCCTGTACGAGCTGCTGACCGGGTGTTCGCCGTTCCCGTTGATCGACTCGTCGCTGGTCGAGGCCGCGCGCATTCTCGCAACCTCCGACCCTGTACGCCCCGACGGGATACGGCCTGAACTTCCGAAGGACCTGGTGTGGATCACCCTCAAGGCCCTCGAGCGGGATCGGGAGCGGCGCTACACATCGGCAGCAGAACTGGCGGACGAGATCCAGCGCGTCCTGGCCCAGCGTCCCGTGCACGCGATGCCGCCCAGCGCGAGCTACCGGCTGAAGAAGTTCCTGCAGCGCAACCGAAGCGAGGCCATCATCGGCGGCCTGCTGCTCGCCACCGTGACCATCGGTCCCGTCGTCACCTCTCTGATCCTCGCGAACGTCAACTCACACCTGCAGACGGCCAATGCTCGCTACGGGCGGCTGGCCGACTCCCTGCGACTGGAGGAGCTCAAGACGCGCGCCGACGAGCTCTGGCCGGCTCATCCAGAGCGGATGGCCGACCTGAACGCGTGGATCGCCGAGGCTACGCCCGTCATGGCGCGTCTCGATACGCACAACCAGACGCTCGAGTCCCTGGATCGGTTGGCCGAGGAACGGACATCCACCGAACTTCGCTGGCAGCGCCGAGTGCTCGCCCAGCTCGTCGCTGACCTCACTCGCTTCTCGGATCCTGATCCGGAGGTCGGCACCTTTGCCAGCGTTCAGAGCCGTCTTGCCTGGGCCCGTACCGTGGTGCAGCACTCGATCGCTGACCACCAGGCCGAATGGGACGCCGCTATCCAGGCCATCGCGGAGTCCTCGCACTACGATGGGCTCTCACTGGCACCGCAGGTTGGACTCGTTCCCCTGGGAGCCGACCCCCATTCCGGCCTCTGGGAATTTGCCCACCTGGAGAGCGGCGAAGCGCCTGGTCGTGGGGCTGATGGGAGCCTCGAGCTCGAGGTCGAGTCCGGCCTCATCTTCGTCCTCGTGCCCGCCGGGTCGTTTCTCATGGGAGCTCTTCCCCCATCGACGCCCGCCATCCAGCTCGGCCCCCGCGACCCCTTCGCTGCCGGAGACGAATCCCCCGTCCAGCTCGTGAACCTGGCAGCCTTCTTCATCTCGAAATACGAAACGACCCAGGCCCAGTGGCAACGCCTATCGGGCGACAGCCCTAGCTACTTCACAGAGGCCATACTGCTCGACTCATCGACGATGGCGGATCCCGCCACCACGCCCTTGCACCCCGTCGAACAGGTCAGCTGGAATGACGCCACCCGCATCCTGCGGCGGCGCGGCCTGACCCTTCCGACCGAGGCCCAGTGGGAATACGGCGCCCGCGCCGGAACCCAGACCATCTGGTGGACCGGCGACCCGCGCGAGAGCCTGCGCGGCATGGTCAATATCGCCGACCGCGCCGCCCACCGCGCCGGCCAAGACTGGCCCACCATCGAGGACTGGCCCGACCTGGAAGACGGCTATCCATTCCACGCCCCCGTCGATTCCTTCAGCCCAAACCCCTTCGGCCTCTACAACATCCTGGGCAATATCTACGAGTGGTGCCTCGACGGATTCGCCGACTACGCAGTCGCCCCGGAGTCGGATACAGGCCACCGCACCGCCGAAGCAACCCAGGCCCGCGTCCTGCGCGGCGGAAGCTTCGTAGTAGCCGCCCAGAAGGCCCGCTGCGCGGACCGAGCTCTGCTTAGTGCCGACGCGATCGATCTGCATGTTGGAGTGCGGGCGGCGCGGGGGGTGGATGAGTAGGGGTTGAGGGGAAGGGGGCCACGGGGGGCGTGGTGGTGATTGGGCTTCCCCTCGGAATCGGGCTCTGCTTTGGGTTGGCTTCGGGCTCTGGAGTGAGATGGGTGGGGTGTTGGGTGTGCCTCCCCTCGGCTTCGGGCTCTGGAGCAAA
>Ga0315338_1000371_pt1 | contig 117194 bp, 101 predicted proteins | sample ASW8metaG_FD_204518 | JGI IMG/M metagenome (GOLD analysis project Ga0315338, IMG submission 204518) | Ammonia-oxidizing marine archaeal communities from Monterey Bay, California, United States - ASW #8 | ecosystem: Environmental > Aquatic > Marine > Coastal | place: USA: California | collected...
GAGCTCGATCCTGCGCCTTCCGGGGGTCCTCCGGGAGCGCGGGCGGAGCGACGGCCCGCAGGCGGGCCGGGCGGCCCTGGTGCCGATATGGATTTCTCCAAAATGTCCCCGGAGCAGCTCGATCGCGTGAAGCAGCGGATGCGCGACCGCGGAATGAGCGACGAGGAGATCGAAAAAGCGATCGAACGTCGTCGTTCACAGCAGCGTTGATCGCGCGTCGCTAGCCACAGCCTCGCTTAGAGACACTACCCATGGGCATCGTTGATTTCTCCACACGTCGACCGGTCACCGTCCTCGTCTTCTTCATTGCGGCCGTCGTCTTCGGCCTGGTCGCCTTTCGTGATCTCGCGGTCGACTTGCTCCCCGAGATTACCTACCCCTCACTCACGGTCCGCACCGAGTTCGAGGGCACCGCCCCCTCCGAAGTCGAGAGTCTGATCACCAAGCCCGTCGAGAACGCGGTCGGCGTCGTGAACAACGTCGTACGCGTCGTCTCCAGCTCGCGGTCGGATACCAGCGAAGTCACCCTCGAGTTCGGCTGGGGCGCGAATATGGACATGGCCGCCCTCGACGTTCGCGAGCGGCTCGACCTGGTCGTCCTGCCCGACGACGCCGAGCGTCCCGTGCTCCTGCGCTACGACCCTTCTCTCGACCCCATCATGCGTCTGGGCCTCTACGGCGATGAAGACTTGATCCGACTTCGGCTCATCGGTGAGCAGGAGATCAAGCGTCTCATCGAACGGGTCGAAGGCGTCGCCGCCGTCTTGGTGAGCGGCGGGCTCGAAGAGGAGATCCATATCGAGCTCGACGAGCGCCGGATCGCGAATCTCGGCTTGACCGCGAATCAGGTCGTGGCCAGGCTCGCGGCGGAGAACGTCAACCTCACCGGAGGCCGCTTACAGGACGGGCAGACCGAATACCTCGTCCGGACGATCAACGAGTTCGAGCGCCCCTCCGACATGCGGCACATCGTGATCGACAGCACGCGTCGCGACATCCGCCTCGAGGACGTCGCGACGATCTCGCGCGGTCACAAAGAGCGCGAAGTCATCAGCCGCATCGATGGACGTGAGGCGGTCGAGATCGCCATCTACAAAGAGGGCGGCACCAACACCGTGACCGTCGCGGACGCCGTGAGCGAGCGCGTCGCCACCCTCGATGAGCGCCTCGAGCGCCTCGGGGAAGGGTTGGAGCTTCAGCTCATCACGGACCAATCGCGCTATATCCGCCAGTCGGTCTCGGAGGTCCTCTCGACCGCTTTTATCGGGGGCAGCCTCGCGATCCTCGTCCTGATGCTGTTCCTGCGCGATCTCAAAGCGACGGTCATCATCGGGGTCTCCATCCCGGTCTCCGTCGTGGCCACGTTCTTCTTGATGTTCGTCTCCGGAATCTCACTCAACATCATGTCGCTTGGAGGCATCACTCTCGGGATAGGCCTTCTCGTCGACAACTCCATCGTCGTGCTCGAAGCCATCCAGCGAAAGCGTGAGGGCGGGCTCGACGTCGTTAGCGCCGCGCGCGAGGGCGCGGGCGAGGTCGGCCAGGCCGTCATCGCGAGCACGATGACCACTGTTTGCGTTTTCGTTCCGATCGTCTTCGTGGAGGGCATCGCCGGCCAGCTCTTTGGCGACCAAGCGATGACGGTGACGTTCTCGCTCACGGTATCCCTCATCGTCGCGTTGACGTTGATTCCCATGCTGGCATCGCGAGAGTTCGGTAGAGCGCCGCGAGACGACGTGCCCGACCACGAGCGCTCGAAAATCGCCCGCGCGGTCATCCATGCCTTGACCTTCATCGGTACCTGGATCGCACGTCTCGTGAAATGGACCGCGAAGGGGCTGGTCTATGTGCTGCTCGCGATCTTGTTCATCCCCTCGAAGCTGTTTCACATCGTCTATGGCGCGATCACGACGGGCTATCCCAAGATACAAGCGGGCGTGCTGAAACGGCCGTTCTCGGTGATCAGTGCCACCATATTGATGTTTGCCGCGGTCCTCATGCTCGTCGGGGAGCTCGGCAGTGAGCTCGTCCCGGAGCTCGTACAAGGAGAGTTTTTCGTCAATACCGAGCTGCCGCCGGGGACGCATCTCGAGCTCAACGAGCGACGCCTGGCACTGCTCGAGCGAGAGGCGATCGGCATCGAGGGCGTCACCTCGGTATACACCGTCGTGGGCTCGAGCAACGAGCAAGGGGGGACGGCCGGTGAGCTGCGAGAGAATATCGGCCAGCTGACGATGACGGTCGCGACCCCGTCGAGTCTCGAGAAGGAAGATGCGCTGATGGAGATGTTCCGTCCGTCGCTCGAAGCGTCGGGCGATCTTCTCTATCGTTTTGGTCGTCCGAGCTATTTCAGCTTCAAGACACCCATCGAGGTCGAGATCCGCGGCTTCAACCTGAGCTTACTGACGCGACTCGCCGATGAGCTGATGGCTCGCATGGGCGAGCTCGAGGGTTTGGTGGACATCAAGTCATCGACCGAGGGCGGCAATCCGGAGCTTCAGATCCGTTTCGACCGCGACCGACTCGCGAGCCTCGGCTATAGCGTCAACGAGGTCGCCTCCCTCGTACGCTCGAAAGTGCTCGGAGACGTCGCCACGGACATCACGCGTGAAGATCGCACCATCGACATTCGGCTACGTTCTCAAGAGCGGTTCCGGGATAGTGCCGCCGACCTGGCCAATCTAAACATCGCGCAAGCCGGGACGACGCCGATTCCGCTCTCTTCCGTCGCGAGCGTGATCGAGACGGAAGGACCAGCGGAGATCCGACGCTCGGACGGTGAGCGGGTTGCGGTTATCACCGCGAATCTCGTGGGGCGCGATCTCGCATCGGCCTCGACTGCGATCGAGGGCGAGCTCAACGAGATGACATTCCCGATGGGATTCGACTGGCGCATGGGTGGACAGCAACAGGAGATGGAAACGTCCTTCGCGAGCATGCAGTTCGCGATCCTGCTCGCCGTGTTCATGGTCTATCTCGTAATGGCGTCTCAGTTCGAATCGCTCCTTCACCCCTTCGTCATCTTGTTCAGCGTGCCGTTCTCGCTCATCGGAGTCTTGGTGACGCTTTATCTCCTGAACGTGACCGTCAGCGTCGTCGTTCTCATTGGCGTCATCATGTTGGCGGGCATCGTCGTGAACAACGCGATCATTTTGGTCGATACGACGAACCGCCTTCGACGGGAAGGGATGACGAAAGTTCTCGCTCTCGCCGAAGCGGGGAAGCTGCGGCTTCGGCCGATCTTGATGACGACATCGACGACGGTCTTGGGTCTGCTACCGATGGCGCTCGGGTTGGGCGAAGGCAGCGAGCTCCGGGCGCCGATGGCGATCACGGTGATCGGTGGGCTGCTCGTCTCGACCGTCCTCACCTTGCTGATCATTCCCGCGGTCTACTCGGTCGTCGATCGCACGGCCTGAGGGACACTTCCGCCATCCACGGTATAATGCTTAGCTATTTTTCGTCTTGGATAGGAGAACGAACGACAGATGGGTAATAACGATATCGGAACCGAAGCGAACCCGCTTCGCATCGCCATTTTCGGAGCGGGCCCGACGGGCTTCTACGCCGCCGAGCACTTGTTCAAACAAACGGATTACGTGGTCGAGGTCGACCTGTTCGACCGGCTGCCGACGCCTTTCGGGCTCGTACGCGGCGGCGTCGCGCCGGATCATCAGAAGATCAAATCGGTGACCAAGGCCTATGACCGGATCGCCTCGAACGACCGCTTCCGGTATTACGGCTTCGTCGAGTTCGGAAGCGATATTCGACTCGAGGACGTGAAGAAGCACTATCACCAGGTCATGTTCACGGTGGGCGCGCAGATCGATCGCAGTATGAATATTCCGGGCGAGGAGCTGGCCCGAAGCCATGCGGCCACGGAGTTCGTGGCCTGGTACAACGGTCATCCCGACTACAAAGACCGGCAATTCGACCTCTCGCAAGAGAGCGTCGCGGTCGTCGGCGTCGGCAATGTCGCCGTCGACGTGTGCCGCATTCTTTGTCGCAGCCGCGAAGAGCTCGAGCGTACCGACATCGCGGACTACGCTCTGGAGGCGATCGCCAACAGCAACGTCAAAACGGTCTACATGCTCGGTCGCCGAGGCCCGGCGCAGGCCGCGTTCACGAACCCGGAGATCAAAGAGCTCGGCGAGATGGAGGTCGCGGATATCCACATCCCGGAGGCCGATGCCGCGCTCGACGCCGCGACGACTCAATCCATGGCGGATAATCCGGACAAGGGCACCGACCGCAAGGTCGAGATCATGCAGCAATATGCTGCGGAGAAACGGACGGGCAAGGACAAGACGCTCGTTTTACGCTTTTGCGTTTCTCCGGTGGAGCTCATTTCCGACGGTGACACCGATGAGCCCGGCGTCGGCACGGTGAAGCTCGTGCACAACGAGATGTATCTCAACGAGCGTGGGACCATCCGCCCGCGCGCGACGGAGCGCCACGAAGATCTGACCGCCGGGCTCGTTTTCCGCTCAGTCGGCTATAACGGGGTCGCGCTCCCGGACGTTCCGTTCCGCGACGATTGGGGTGTGATCCCGAACGACAAAGGCCGTGTGGTCATACTCGATACCAATGATCCCGTGACTGGTCTCTATTGCGCGGGTTGGATCAAGCGTGGACCCTCAGGCGTCATCGGGACCAACAAGCCCGACGCGCTCGAGACCGTCAAGTGCATGCTCGAGGACGTCGCGGCCGGGAAGGTGTTCTCGCCCGAAGCCCCTGGGGTAGACCAGCTTCGCGACCTCGTGAAGGAGCGCCGACCGAACTACTTCTCCTACGCCGACTGGAAGAAGCTCGACGCGATGGAGGTCGAAAAAGCGGAGGGGACCGAGGCGCCACGGGTCAAGTTCACGACCGTCGCCCAGATGCAGGCGGCGCTCGGCAGGTGAGCTCTTGAGGCGCCCCGGCGGAAGGTCCCGGTCGTTCCTTACGATCGGACTCGCGCTCTTGGGCACCGTTGTCTCCTGTTCTTCGCCGCCCGAGACCGCGAGTCTGCGCGAGCTCGCGACGGAGCTCTCCGAAGAGGGCGGCTATTTCGATACCGACAACCTGATCTCCAATGAGACCGCCTATGTTCAAGCGATCGATGCGCTCGAGCCTCTCGGCGGGATCTATATAGGAGTAGGTCCGGAGCAAAATTTTCACTACATCGGCCGGCTCCGTCCGGCGTGGGCCTTCATCGTCGACATTCGGCCGGACAATCAGCTCCACCATTTCTTGCTCAACGGTGTGCTCGCGAACGCGGAGACGCCCTACGACTATCTGTGTTGGCTCTTCGCGCGCCGTTGCGACGGTGCTCCGGGTGAGGACGACTTCGAGTCGTTGGTGGCGGCGGTAGAGGCGGCTCCGGCGGACGCGGATCTGTTCGAGCGCCGACTCGAGACCATTTTGGAGCACATCGAGAACCGACTCGAGATGGCGCTGAACGAGGAGAGCCGCGGGACGATCGAGTTCATCTATCGCTCTTATTTCGAGGGTCAGCTCGGTTTGCGCTTCAACAGCCATGGCCGACGCCCACAGCCGCATCATCCCACCTATCGGAGCTTGCTCGTCGCGGCCGGGCCTTCGGGCCGCGCGAGCCACTTTCTGGCGCGGCGTGACGACTATGACTTCGTTCGCGAGCTCGCGGCGTCCGGTCGACTCGTTCCGGTCGTCGGGGATTTCGCAGGGGAAAAAGCCCTGAGGGGGATCGGCGCGTTTGCGAACGAGCAAGATGAAGCGGTCACGGCGTTCTACACCTCGAATGTCGAGTTCTATCTGATCCGGAACGGAGTGTTCCCGCGCTACGTCGAGAACGTGCGCGCGCTTCCGCTGAGCGCCGACAGCCAGTTCATCCGCGCCTATTTCAGCTACGGTTATCCGCACCCGCAGGCGCTCCCGGGACATCGCAGCACCGTCGTGCGTCAAAAAATGGGGCGCTTTCTGGAACTCTATGACGACGACGCCTTTCGGGATTTTTGGGACGTCAGCACGATGGACGCGCTCCCATGACGTCGAGAGAGTGGCGGCGGATCCGCGTCGATTGGGATGAGCTTCTGGATGCTTTCGAGGACGGGTGCTCCGATCATCGTTACTATCTCGACCGCGAGACGGGCGCGGTCCATTTTTTCTCCGCCTATCTCGACAACGACGACGAGAAGGAAGATGAGCGCATTCTCACGTCCGAGGAGCGCTACGTACAGGTGCCGCACTCGGGTCGTGCGGTGGGGCGCGATCAGATGACTGCTTTCGTGAACACGCTCGACGATGGGACCGAGCGTCGTGTCTTGAGCCGAGCGCTTCGAGCGCCCGGGGCCCGTGAGAGCTTCGACAAAGCAATGGATGTGTTACCGAGCGTCCGGACCCGCTGGCGGCATTTCTCCGACGAGGCGACCAAGGCATCTATCGAAGCTTGGCTGAACGACGTCAGCGTCGAGCCGCTCTAACCCGCCGAGAGGGCAAGCATCAACTCTTCGCGGACCTCCTCGTGTGTCTCCGAGACGAGTGACGCCTGAAGCGCGTGGCTTGCGTCGCTCCCTCCGAGCTCTCCGAGCGCCCACGCGGCGTGGGATCGCACTAACGGCTCTTCGTGCGCGAGCGCGATGACGAGAGAGGGGACCGCCGCCCGATCGCCGCTATTGCCGAGCGCCACCGCGACGTTCCTTAGAAAACCCGGATAGCGAGCTCGACGGATGGCGCTCTTGCGGGTCGCAGAGAGGAACTGCTCACGACTCAAGCCCATCATCTCGATGAGGTCCATCGAGCGAAGGGGCTCACGAGCGAAGAAGGCCGCCTCCTCGCTCTTGCGAGCGAAGCGATTCCAGGGACAAACGTCCTGGCAGTCGTCGCATCCGTAGATACGATTTCCGATCGAGGAGCGAAGCGCGTGTGGGATCGCCGTGCGGAGCTCGATGGTGAGGTAGGAGATACAAAGCCTGCTGTCGACGACGTAAGGCTCGACGATGGCGCCGGTCGGGCAAGCGTCGATGCAGCGGCTACAGCTGCCGCAGTGGGAGGACGTCGCCGTGTCGACCGGGAGCGAAAGCGGCACGAGAATCTCGCCGAGGAAGAACCAGGAGCTGCCGTCCCGCGATAGAAGGTTCGAGTGCTTGCCTAGCCAGCCGAGCCCCGCCGCGACGGCGAAGGACTTTTCGAGCACCGGCCCCGTGTCGACGTAGAGCTTGGTCTCGATCTGCGCTGCCTGCTCGACGAAGGCGGCGAGCTCTTCGAGCTTCTTCGTCACTACCAGGTGGTAGTCATCGCCGCGCGCGTAGCTAGAGATGACGCCCTCGAGCGGGGCGGACGATCCCACGCCCTGGTAGTAGTTGAACGCACAGCAAATGACGGTAGCGGTGCCGGGGAGGCTACGGGTGGCATCCGTTCGACGGCTCGGCTCGCGCGCCATCCACCCCATCTCGCCATGGAAATCGCGAGACAACCATTCCGCGAAGCGAGGCGTCTCCGCATCGATCTGCGCCGCGGCAAAGCCGACCTTGTCGAACCCTATCGCAAGCGCCTTCTCCGAAATCGCTCGCTTGAGCTCGAATCCATCCGTGGGCACGGTTCAGGTTAGAATAAGCGCCGCCCATGTCCAAGCTCGATACGGTTATTGCGACTCTAAACAACCTCGAAGTCGGCTCTCTCGACAAGATTGCGGGCCAGCTCGTCTCGGTCCGCGCCGAGCTCGAGCGCCAGGACCTCGTCGACATGGTCGAAAAAATCGATCGATGCAGCGAGGCGCTCGCAAGGGGCGAGCTTTCCGATTTTCGGCGACTCCGAGAGACGGTCGTGAGCCGACTCGGCCATATCCGGGTGAAGTCGAGCTAGACCGGTGCTCTGGCCAAATTGTGTTTGGTAACGCTTCTTCGAAAGGAATGAGAGACCTTCGGGTGACCTATGTTCGATGATACACGTGAATCCATTCGTGAAACGCTAGACGAGATAAAGCAGGCCGGCCTTTACAAGCACGAGCGCGTGATCGTGTCCCCTCAGGGATCGACGATATCCGTGGATGACGGCGATGTGCTGAACTTCTGCGCCAACAACTATCTGGGCCTGTCGAGCGATCCGCAGATCCTGGAAGCGGCCCATCGGGGTCTGGATGCCCGAGGCTTCGGGCTGTCCTCGGTACGGTTCATCTGTGGGACGCAGGACATCCACAAAGAGCTCGAAGAGAAAACGTCGCGCTTCTTCGGGATGGAGGACACGATCCTCTACAGCTCCTGCTTCGACGCGAACGGAGGCTTGTTCGAGACGATTCTGACTGACGAAGATGCCGTGATCAGTGATGCGCTCAACCACGCGAGCATCATCGACGGTGTCCGACTCTGCAAGGCGAAGCGCCTTCGCTATCGGAATCGAGATATGAAAGATCTCGAGGCGCAGCTCGAGCAGAGTGCCGATGCGCGTCGCCGACTCATTGCGACAGACGGCGTGTTCAGCATGGATGGAACTTACGCCCCGCTCGACGCGATCTGCGAGCTCGCCGAACGCCACCGCGCCATGGTCATGGTCGACGACTCGCACGCGACCGGCTTCGTCGGCCCGACCGGTCGAGGGACACCGGAGCTGTTCGGCGTCCAGGACCGGGTGGATGTCATCACATCGACGCTAGGCAAGGCACTCGGAGGGGCGGCAGGCGGATTTACCTCCGGTCGCAAAGAGATCGTGGATCTGCTCCGCCAGCGCTCCCGGCCCTACTTGTTCTCGAACTCGCTGGCGCCGGTCATCGTCTCTGCGGCCAGCGCAGCGCTCGATATTCTCGACAAGAGCTCGGACCATCGAACCCGGTTGATGTCGAACACGGAGAAGTTCCGGAGCGCGATTACGAGCGCGGGCTTCGACGTGGTCGAGGGGAGCCATCCCATCGTGCCGGTCATGCTGGGTGATGCCAGGCTCGCCCAAGACATGGCGGCCGACATGCTGAAGGAAGGCATCTATGTGATCGGGTTCAGCTTTCCGGTCGTCCCGAAAGGGGAGGCCCGCATCCGCGTGCAACTATCCGCGGCCCACGAGGCCGAGCACGTCGACCGGGCGATCGAGGCATTCACGAACGTAGGAAAACGCCACCGCGTGATTTGAGAGCCCGGGACGTGATCTCGACGAGGGGGCGCAGCGGCGCGTTGCCATCCGTCCGCTCGTTCTGGGTGCGCTACCTCGCCTTCGCGACGCTTGCCGGGGTCGGTTTGGGCGCGTGTGCGCGGATAGCGATGCGATTCGTCGCACTCGAATCCGGCGGCGAAGGCGGCTTTTCCCTTGGGGGGTCGCTGGAAGTCGTCGCTTTCGGCGCGCTGATAGGCATCCCCATCGCTATTGGCTTCGGTTGGATCCGCGCGCGGGTGAGGATGCCGCCTCCGTGGTTCGGCCTCGCGACGGGAATTCTCATCTTCGCGGTGCTCGCGACGTTCCCTCCACCGTCCGCTCGCTCCGCGCTCTTCGACACTCCCGATACTCCGCTCTTCACGGCGCTCACGTTCGCAGCGTTGTTCGCGGCTTTCGGCGTTGTACTGGAATATGGCTTTCGGTCGTTGCGGTGGCCGAAGCGCCCGCTCGAAACGCGAACCTAAACGACAAAGGCCCTCCCCGCATTTGCGGGAAGGGCCTGCGGCGTAGGTCTTGACGCTTATTTGACTTCGGTGAACTCGGCGTCGACGACATCGTCTTCGTCGTCTGCGGCGCCGTCGCTCGAAGGGGCCGCGGGGCCGTCCGGGCCCGCCTCGGCTCCCGCTCCTGCCTCGTTTTTCTGGTAGAGCTTCTCCGCCATCTTGTGAGCTGCGGTGTTCAACTGCTCGCCCGCAGCCTTCATCGTCTCGGAGTCGCCGGAATCGAGCTTCTCCTTCGCCTCTTTCAAGGCGCTTTCGACATTCTCGACGATTTCCGCATCGAGGTCGCCACGGCTCTCGTTCAACGTCCGCTCGGTGGTGAAGATCGCGGTGTCGAGCTGATTGCGTGCTTCCACCTGCTCGCGCAGCTTCTGGTCCTCTTCTCGATTCGCTTCCGAGTCCTTGACCATTTGCTCGATGTCTTCTTTGCTGAGTCCGCTCGAGCTCGTGATGGTGATGCTTTGCTGTTTGCTCGTCGCGAGGTCCTTTGCGCTGACGTTGACGATCCCATTGGCATCGATATCGAACGTCACCTCGATCTGCGGCATCCCCCGGGGAGCGGGCGGGATCCCGACGAGCTCGAACTGGCCGAGAGTTCGGTTGTCTTTGGCCATATCGCGTTCGCCTTGGAGCACGTGCACTCCCACGCTAGGTTGATTGTCCGCCGCGGTCGAGAACGTCTCACTCTTTTGCACCGGGATGGTCGTGTTCCGCTCGATGAGCCTCGTGAAAACGCCGCCGAGGGTTTCGATTCCGAGCGATAGAGGCGTGACATCCAAGAGCAGTACGTCCTTGACGTCTCCTTGAAGGACTCCGGCCTGGATCGCCGCGCCGATCGAGACGACCTCGTCCGGGTTCACGCCCCGATGGGGCTCTTTGCCGAAGAGCTCCTGGACGAGCTCCTGAACCTTTGGAATACGCGTCGACCCACCCACGAGCACGACCTCGTCGACCTTGGACGTATCGATGTTCGCGTCCTTCAGTGCCTGTCGGCTGGGAGCGAGCGTGCGCTCGAGCAAATCGGCCGCGATCTGCTCGAACTTCGCGCGCGACAACTTGAGCTGCAAATGTTTGGGGCCCGAGCTGTCGGCGGTGACGAAAGGCAAGTTGATCTCGGTCTCGAGCGACGTGGAGAGCTCGATCTTCGCGCGCTCCGCCGCTTCCTTGAGACGTTGGAGCGCCATCTTGTCCGCCGCGAGGTCGATGCCTTGGTCCTTCTTGAACTCCTGGATCATCCACTCGATCACGCGCTGGTCGAGATCGTCACCACCGAGATGGGTGTCGCCCCCGGTCGCGAGCACCTCGATGACACCGTCGCCCACTTCGAGGATCGAGATGTCGAAGGTACCGCCACCGAAGTCGAAGACCGCAATCGTTTCTTCGGTCTTCTTGTCGAGTCCGTATGCGAGTGCCGCGGCGGTCGGCTCGTTGATGATGCGCTGCACGTTGAGCCCAGCGATCTTCCCGGCGTCCTTTGTCGCCTGACGCTGGGAATCGTTGAAATAGGCGGGCACCGTAATCACGGCATCCGTGACCGGCTCGCCTAGATAGTCCTCAGCAGCTTGCTTCAGTTTTTCGAGAACCACCGCTGATATCTCCGGTGGCGAGTAGTTCTTGTCGCCGGCCTTGACGCGTACATCGCCGTTCTTCCCCTTCGTGATCTCGAAAGGCACCATGGAGATTTCGTCCGCAACTTCGTCGAAGCGCCGCCCCATGAAACGTTTGATCGAGTAGACCGTATTCTCGGGGTTCGTAATAGCTTGGCGGCGCGCAACTTGGCCGACGAGGCGTTGTCCGTCCTTGTTGAAGGCGACGACACTCGGCGTGACGCGATCGCCTTCAGAGTTCACGATCACTTTCGGCTCACCGCCTTCGATGAGCGAGACGACTGAGTTGGTCGTCCCCAGGTCGATTCCGATTGTCTTACCCATATGCTTGTTACCTCTTTTCTTGGAAACTTTTCGATGCCCAAGTATACAGAAACGAACCGTCTGTTGTCAACTTAAATTGAGCGTCAGATAGTTATATAACTTGACATGAAACAGCTCATGTTTTAGAATGGTTTCAGCCTCGAACAAGGAGGGACAGAAACGATGGATTTCAACAAGATGACCGAGAAGTCGCAAGAGGCTCTCGCCGCTGCGCAGTCACTTGCGACCCGTAACGGCCAGCAGCAAGTCGAAGTCGAGCACTTATTGATGGCGCTCATCGAGCAGGACGGAGGATTGGCGGCGAAGATCCTCGGCCGCGTCGGGGTCGACATGGACGCGCTCACGCGGCAGCTAAGCGAGGCGCTTTCGGGATTGCCGGCAGTGAAGGGCCCGGGCGCAGGTCAGATCTATCTCGGCGCCCGTTTGAGAAGTGTTCTCGAGTTGGCGAGCGATGAAGCGTCCAAGCTCAACGACGACTACGTCAGCGTCGAGCATCTGATTCTGGCCATGACCGCCGATGACGGACCGGCGGGCAAGCTCCTCAACTCCGCTGGCGCGACCGGCAGCGCGCTTCTACTCGCGTTGAAGGATATGCGCGGCTCGCAGAGGGTCACGACCCCCACGCCCGAGAACACCTACGACGCGCTCGAGCAATATGGTCGCGACCTCACGAATCTCGCCTCTTCCGGGAAGCTCGACCCCGTGATCGGGCGTGACGACGAGATCCGTCGGGTCATTCAGATTTTGTCGCGCCGACGAAAGAACAACCCGGTATTGATCGGCGAGCCGGGCGTCGGCAAGACCGCAATCGCGGAGGGCCTCGCCGGAAGGATTGTCGCCGGAGACGTCCCCGAGGGGCTCAAGAACAAACGGGTGGTCTCGCTCGACATGGGAGCTTTGATTGCCGGCGCAAAGTATCGCGGAGAGTTCGAGGAGCGACTAAAGGCCGTCCTGAAAGAAGTTCAAGACGCAGACGGCGAAATCGTGCTCTTCATTGATGAGCTCCACAACGTCGTCGGTGCCGGAAAAGGCGAAGGTGCGATGGACGCTGGAAACCTCCTCAAGCCGATGCTTGCGCGGGGCGAGCTTCACTGTATCGGTGCCACGACCCTCGACGAGTATCGCCAATATATCGAGAAAGATGCCGCACTCGAGCGACGCTTTCAAACGGTGGTGGTCGACGAGCCAAGCGCCGAAGACACCATCTCCATCCTTCGCGGATTGAAAGAGCGCTACGAAGTCCATCACGGTGTTCGTATCAAGGACGGCGCTCTGATCGCCGCGGCGCTTCTTTCGCAACGCTATATCTCGGACCGCTTTCTACCCGACAAGGCCATCGACCTCGTTGACGAGGCCGCCGCGCGACTGCGGACGGAGATCGACAGCGTTCCCACGGACCTCGACGAAGTCGACCGGCGGGTCATGCAGCTCGAGATCGAGCGCCAAGCCTTGAAGAAGGAAAAGGACCAGGCCTCGAAAGAAAGGCTGAAGACTCTCGTCAAAGAGCTCGCCGACCACAAGACACTCGCGGATGCGCTGCGTGCACAGTGGCAGGAGGAAAAAGAAGCGATCGGCGCGGTGCGGCGTCACCGCGAAGCGATAGAAGAGACGAAGCAGGCCATCGAGAAGGCGGAGCGGGACTATCAGCTAGAGAAAGTCGCCGAGCTCCGTTACGGACGGCTCAATCAGCTCGAGGAAGAGCTCCGCAATGCCGAGGCCGCGTTCGAAGCGACCGACAATACGCTCCTCAAAGAGGAAGTGGATGACGAAGACATCGCTCAGGTCGTCGCCCGATGGACCGGAATCCCGGTCGCGAAGCTGTTGGAGGGGGAAGTCGAAAAACTCCTCGAGCTCGCACAGCACCTTCATCGCCGGGTCGTCGGGCAGGACGAAGCGGTCGATGCCGTTGCCGACGCCGTCGTCCGCGCGCGCGCAGGCGTCCAGGACCCCGACCGCCCCACGGGAAGTTTCATTTTCTTGGGTCCCACCGGAGTGGGCAAAACGGAGCTCGCGCGTACGCTCGCGGCCTATCTCTTCAATGACGAGAAGGCGCTCATACGCGTTGATATGAGCGAGTACATGGAGAAGCACGCCGTCGCCCGTCTGATCGGTGCGCCGCCGGGCTATGTGGGTTACGAAGAAGGGGGCCAGCTAACCGAGGCGGTCCGGCGGAAGCCGTTCTCCGTCGTCTTGTTCGATGAGATTGAGAAAGCACATCCCGACGTCTTCAACCTACTGCTGCAGATCCTCGATGACGGCCGGCTCACGGACTCCCAGGGTCGCACGGTCGACTTTCGTAACACCGTGCTCATCATGACTTCCAACATCGGAAGCTCGGAGATTCTCGGAGCTTCGTCCACGGGAGACGACGAGCCTTATGCGGACATGAAGCAGGATGTCCTGACGCTGATGAAGCAGCACTTCCGGCCCGAATTCTTGAACCGGGTGGACGAGGTCGTTGTGTTCCATGCTCTCGACCGAGAACAATTGGTCGCGATCGTCGACATCCAGCTCGAGCGCCTCCGTCGTCGGCTTGCGGAGAAGCGCATCGACCTCGTGCTCACGGCGGGCGCGAAGAGCTTTATCGCGGAGGCGGGCTACGACCCCGTCTACGGTGCGCGGCCCATCAAGCGCACGATTCAAAAATCGGTCGAGACGGAGATCGCGAGGCGGTTGCTGGCCGGTGACATCGAAGAGGGAAAGTGTCTCGAAGTCGACGTCGATGACGGTGGACTCAGCTTCACGAGTCGGGCGCCGATCGAGAGCACATAAGAGAATGAAAAAGGGGCAGGCCCCAGAGGGAGCCTGCCCCGATTTTCATCCCCGGGAGGCGGTGCGGGGGGCACCTCCCGGGGCTGGCGTCGAGATTGGGGAGCGACGCCAAAACCGTTCTCTGCTTGCTATTGCAAGCTTCGTGCCAGCGCATCTTTTTTTCCGCCCCCTAATGTTTTCAGGGCCTTACGCCGATACAGTACAGGACAGCCCCCGAACCGGGCCTTCAGACCTTCAAAAATGAAATCGTCCGCTCGTTTCGAGCATAAAAAAATGAAACGTCCCAGGTGTCCCCTCATGCCTCGACGTTCTCCGGAGCGAAGTTCAACGGAGGGCGTTTCCGAAGCATTTCAATGCCGCTTTCGTTTGCTAGAATCGTAGAAGCCAACCAAAAACTCTCTTTATTGTTGCTGGACCCACTCCCATGAACCAGCAGGTCGCTGAAACTTTCAAGAAACTGCACTTCGGCAAACGGACCGGTGTGCTCACTTGCGCGTCCGACGATGTCCAACGCGCCGTCTATTTTCAATCCGGCTTCGTCGTGCGGGCGTCCTCGAGCGATAGCGAGGATCGACTCGGCGAGGTCATGATCCGACACGGGCGCATCACCAAGTCGGATTTCGAGGATGCGTCCCACTACATCCAGCGCGGCTGGCTACTCGGCGAGACGCTGGCTGAGCTCTCGATGATCGAGGAGCACGAGATCGAAGTCTACGTGCGCCACCAGTTACTCGATATCACCTGCATGCTCCTCACGAGTCCACCGAAGAGGCTCACCTTCACCGCGTCCCACGAGGTCGATGCCTGCGCCGCTCCTTTGTCGGTTGCGGATATCCTGATCGAGGCCGTTCGCCGGAGCGAAACGTCCGGCGAACGAGCGAAGGCGCTCGTCGAAGCCGATTGCACGCTCGGCTTTCCGTCCGACCCGATCAAGCGCTTCCAGGATGTCCACCTGACGTCGGAGGAAGGCTTCGTCTTGTCGCGGGTCGACGGTGTCGAGACGGTCTCGGGCATCCTCGCGCTGAGTCCTCTCCCGGACGAAGAGACGGGGCTCGTCCTTCTCGGCTTGTTGGAAGCCGAGCTCATCGAGCGCGAAGGCGAAGGGGTTGCCGCGCCCGAAGCGGGACCGGAGCCGGAACCGATGCCCGAGCCGGAATCGGTGCCCTTGCCGAATGTCGATGACGAGGTCGGTTCGGAAGCGGTCGATACGAGCCAGACGTTGCGTCAAGAACACAGTCGGGAGCAGGAGCGAGCGGGGCTCGAGCTCCTCTATCAAGAGATCCAGTTCCGCGATCACTGGCAAGTGTTGAACGTCGACCGCGACGCGACTCCGCCTCAAGTCAAAGAGGCCTATTTCCGGGGGGCGAAGAAGTACCATCCCGACCGCTTCCGGCAGATCACGGAGCCTGAATTTCAAGAGAAGCTCTCCTTCGTGTTTCGGCGCTTCTCCGAGGCCTATGAAACCTTATCGACGCCCGAGTCGTTGGAATCGTATGAGAGATTGTGCTCGCAAGAAAGCTCATACCTCGACAACGCGCCTAGCGTCTCAAACGGGAGGCAAGTGATGTCGGCGAAGGCGCGCGCGGATGAGGCCGCGGCGATCCACAGCCGTGCCGAATACGCGTTCACGGCCGGAGACCACTGGGAATGTATCGAGCTCACGCGCGAATGCGTCGAGCTGGCTCCCGACGTGGCGGGCCACTACAACCTCATGGGGCGCGCCCTGGCGCACAATCCGAAATGGCGTCCGGATGCGCAAAAGAACTTGAAGATTGCGATGAACCTCGATCCGTTCAACGCCCGATACGTGCTGGACCTAGCGAAGCTCTATGAGCATCAGGGGCTTCACTTACGCGCCCAGCGTGCGCTCGACAAGGCGCAGTCGATCGACCCCAGCGTGCAGTCCGAGAACTAACTTTGGCTTTCAGCTCTCTTTCTCGTACTGCTTGAGCTTTCGCCATAGGGTCGCCGTGGTGATGCCCAGCCGGGCCGCCGTGTTCTTGCGGCTTCGGTTACATTCCGCGAGTACTTCGACGATGTACTCCTTCTCGAGCTCAGCCAGCGTCAGTGAGCTCTTGCGCGCGCGGTCGATGAGGCGGTCTTCGTTTCGGGGCGTATCCGCGAATGGTAGATCGTCGAGCCCGATGACGCCGTCTCGGTCGAGCGCCGCCGCGCGCTCGATGGCGTTTTCGAGCTCGCGAACGTTGCCTCGCCAGGAGTGGCTGAGCAACCGCTCGATAGCGCGAGGAGAGACGGCCGGTGGTTGGGCGAGGCCCATGCGATCGGCGATGCGCTTCACGAAGTGCTGGACGAGCGGCGGGATGTCTTCGGCTCGGTTGCGCAACGGGGGAAGCTTGACCGGGATGACGTTGAGTCGGTAGAAGAGGTCCTCGCGAAACTCGTTGTTCTCGACGCTCTTCTCGAGGTCGCGGTTCGTCGCCGCCACGATGCGGACATCGAGATTGCGGCTCGACGTCGTGCCCACGCGACGTACTTCACCGTTTTGGAGAAAGCGAAGCATCTTGACTTGCGCCATGGGTGTGAGCTCTCCGACTTCGTCGAGAAACGCCGTTCCCCCGTGGGCTTCGTCGAAAAGGCCGCGCTTGTCGGCGTGAGCACCCGTGAAGGCGCCCTTGGTATGGCCGAACAGCTCGCTTTCCTGCAAGTTCTCGGGAATGGCTCCACAGTTGACGACGACGAGAGGTTTGTCGTTACGCGAAGACAAATTGTGGAGCGCTCTCGCAACGACTTCCTTGCCGGTGCCGCTCTCTCCGGTAATGAGAACGGTGGAGTCGAGGCGGGCGACTTGGTCGACCACCTTCAACACGTCTTGCATCGCGGGCGATGACGAGATGACGCCTTCGAACGGATCCCGCTCGCGAACGACTTCTTCGAGCTGGCGGACGCGACGGGTGAGTCCGCGGCGTTCCAAGGCTCGTTCGGCGACGAGCGTTAGCTCCTCGGGTTGAAAGGGCTTGGTGAGGTAGTCGTAGGCGCCGGATTTGATCGCTTCCACCGCGCCCTCGATCGTTCCATAGGCGGTCATCACGACGACTTCGGTATCCGGGAACCGCTCTTTGGTCCGTCTCAGGAGCTCGATGCCGTTCATACCATCGAGGCGCAAGTCCGTCACGATGAGGTCGAAAGGCGTCTGGAAGAGCATCTCCAGCGCTTGCTCGCCGCTCGCCGCGGAATCGACGCGGTAGCCTTCGCGGCGGAACGTGATGACCATCGACTCCCGGATGGGAGCTTGGTCGTCGACGACCAAGACGGAGACGGCGTCGGCCTCGCTCTCAGCGATGGGATTCGATCGGCTTGTGCTCATTTGAACTCTGCTCCGCGTTTAGCGGGAAACGCAGGCGAAACGAGCTCCCGCGACCCTCTCGGCTCTCGACCGTCACCTCGCCTCCGTGAGTCTCGATCACGCGTTGCACGATCGCGAGCCCGAGACCGGTTCCTTCGGCTTTGGTCGTGTGGAAGGGTTGGAAGATCTTGTCGGTCTCGCTCTCCGGCACGCCTTTTCCGGAATCGGTGACCGTCACCTCTATGAAGTCGCGGTCATTCGATGGGGCAGCGGAAACGAGAAGCGGCCCGCCATTGGGCATCGCCTCCACGGCGTTGACGAGGAGGTTCCATAGCGCCTCCCGGGTTTGGGCGGAGTCGAGAGCTACTTCCGGAAGGTCGGGCTCGTAATATTTCTCGATCCGGATCGTGGCCTTGTCGGAATGTTCTTGGGATAGCAAGAGCAACAGGTCGTCGAGGATGTTCGTAATACGCTCGGTGGTTTTGTGGAGTGGGCGCGGCCTTGCGAAGCGTAGGAAGTCCGCGACGATCCCCTCGAGACGCTGGGACTCGGCGTTGACGACCTCGAGCAATCGTTTGTCATCACCGCGGAGGTCGAGGTCTCGACGAAGCACGCCGACCGAGTTCGAGATGGCGCCGAGCGGATTCCGGATCTCGTGCGCGATCTGTGCCGCCAGCTCCCCGACGGCCGCGAGCCTCTCCGAGCGGATGAGTTTTTCCTGAGTGCGTTTGAGCTCGTCATAGGCGCGCCGCGTCTCCTGGAACAGTTCGCGGTACCTTTTCTCGGACTCCCGCAATCGCTCGGTCCGCTCGCGCACCTTTCGCTCGAGCGACCGCTGGTAGTCGTCGTTCTCGCTTTCGAGGCGACGCTTCTCCCTGAGGAGCGAGTTCCGCTCGCAGGCGCGCTCGACGACGGCGAGGAGCGCTTGGGTCGTGACGGGCTTGGTGAGATAGTCGTAGGCGCCACGTTTCAAAGCCTCGACCGCCGTCGATAGGTCCGGGTGACCGGTGACCATCACGACACTCATCGTCTCGTCGTGCTCGGCGGCATAGCGGAGAAGGGAGAAGCCGCTCTCTTTGGGCAAGAACAAGTCCGTGAGCGCGACGTCGAACCGAGTGGCGTCGAGATGTTCCTTCGCCGCGTCGAATCCATCGGCCACGACAATGTCATGGCCCGTGAGCTTCAGGGCGTCCCGGAAGGTCTCACGGACCGTCTCCTCATCGTCGACGATCAGTATCGATGGCACGAAGCGACTCGTTCAACCGTGGTAAGAAGAGAGTAGCATCTCGCGACTTGCGCGTGCAAAACAAGGAGGCAAGAACGCTCATGGCTTGGATTGACACGATTTCCGAATCGGCGGCGACGGGCGACCTCGCGCGACAATATGAGGCGGCTCGGCGGCGCGCCGGCAAAGTGTTCGAGGTCGTCAAGATTCACAGTCTACGGCCGGAGATCATGCGCACGTTCATGGAGCTCTATATCAAGATTATGCATGGCCCCTCGGGCCTGAGTCGCTCCGAGCGTGAAATGGTGGCCACCGCGGTCTCGCGGGTCAACGAGTGTCACTACTGAACGGAGGCTCACGGGGAGGATCTCCGTGCCGTCGCGAACGATGAAGAACTCGCAGACGCGATCAAGACCGATCCTGAATCTGCTGCCTTGTCCGACCGCGGGAGAGCGATCGTCGACTTCGCGCTCAAGCTGACACGAACCCCGGCGGGGACGAGTCGTGCGGATGTCGACCGTCTCCGGAGCGAGGGACTCTCCGACGAGGATGTGTTGGTGCTCGTCCACGTCATCGGTTACTTCAATCACATCAACCGGATTGCCGATGCGCTCGGACTCGACCTCGAGGACGATATGGCCCCGTCTCCATACGAGTCGTGAACCGATATTTCTTGGTGAACGCCCCGTAGCTCACATCAGTTCCTCGACGGGTCGTCGGGCTTGGTGCGTCGATAGCTCGTGAGTTGACGCCAGAAAAGGAGCCGTTCCTCGAGGAGTGTTGCGAGCTTTTGCCCACGCGTTTCGAGTGAGTCTTCCTCGAGTAGCGATTGCATGGCATCTGCAGGTATATCCGCGCCAGAGGCTATCCTATTGACCTGTTCTGGGAAAGATAGGGGCTCGGGCGGTAGCGACGGGCCGCGTCCCCCGCGATGTCGGAGTAGCTCCGACCATAGCCGCCCGAGTCGGTCACGGAGAACGGCCGCCTCCGCTGACGCTTCGCTCGACTCCGGCGCCGGCTCGAACGGACGCATGCGGTAGAGTCGTGCGTTCGGATGTTCGTTGCCATCGACCGGCGGCTCGAGGCGCACCCGACGTTCGCCGCGCAGCACGATGTCATAGCGACCGTCGTCCAGTCGGTCATGTTCGATGACCCGTCCAAGCGTCGCGATCTCGTGCACGGGCGGGTCTCCTTCATAGTCTTCTTGCCAGCCCGACTCCAACAGCGCCATGACCAGATAGCCGTCGCCCGCGATGACGTCCTCGCCCATTTGGCGATATCGGGGCTCGAACAAGTGCAAGGACACTTCGACGAGCGGAAACAAGACCGTTTCGGGGAGCGGAAAGATAGGGACCATGCTCACGCCAATCCTTCGACGATCGCCGAGAGCTCACGCAGGTCATCGACGACGAAATCGGGCTCGATCTCCGGGTGGCGCCGCTTGTCGATGCCATAGGAGACGAGACAGCTTCGCATCGAAGCGTTATGTGCCGTCTCTAGATCCACCGGAGAGTCGCCAACGAACAGCGCGCGCTCCGGCGTCGAGTCCGTCGCTTCGAGGATCTTGTGAACCCCCATGGGGTCCGGCTTTTTTCGCTCGAAGGAGTCGCCGCCAAAGATCGCCGCGAAGTATTTCTCGAGGTCCAATCCGTTCAAGATCATTTCGCTTTCGCGGATTGGCTTGTTGGTCAGCACCGCGAGTGTACAGTCGGTATCGTTTCGAAGCTCTTCGAGCGCCGCCGTGACTCCCGGATAAGCACGGGTCTGCTCCAGGAGGCGGCGGCGATAGATGGTCCGGTATCGCTCGATGGTTCCAGGCAGTCGGGCAGCGGGAGTGGAAGGCAAGGCCCGTTCGATCAGGGTGTGGATCCCGTTGCCGACATAGCTTTCGATCTCGGCTCGTGGGAGAGGCTCGCAGCTGAAGTGCTCTCGAAGCTCGTTCACGGAGGAGGCAATATCCGCCGCCGAGTCGATCAGAGTGCCGTCGAGATCGAAGATGATGAGCGTCATCGTCGTTTATTCTAGCGTTTCGCCTACAGTGCGTCGCGGCGTGAGATATAATTTCGATTGGTGTCGGGCGTTACCGCATGTTAGAGCTATCGCGAAAGAGCGACTACGCGTTGCGAGCCGTCATCTACCTCGCGCGGATCCCGGAGAGCCGCTACGGACGGGTGAGCGAGATCGCGAAAGCCAAGGACATCCCACAAGCGTTTCTCGCGCAAATCCTACCGCTCTTGGCGACCCGAGGGGTTGTGCGGTCGCAACAGGGCGCGCATGGCGGCTATGCGCTCGCGCGTCCGTCGGAGTCGATCTCGTTTCTGGAGGTCATCGAGTCCGTCGAAGGCCCGTTACGTCTCAACAAATGCGTCGATTCGAATCACGACGATTGCTGCACCATCCTCGATAGCTGTGAAATGCAGAACGTTTGGAGCGAGGCGCAGCAGCGCATGGTCGACTTCCTGTCCGGAGTCACGATGGCGGATATGCTGGATGGTGCGGCCTCGCAACAGCGGCCGGTCTCGATCGAAGCCGGCTCCGAGTAGCCCGTTCTACTCTCCCGCCTCGTACTCTTCGGCCACGTGCATGTCGAAGGCGCCGTGTGCCGGATTCTCCGGGAACCCGCGTAGCTCGGCGTGGCACCGGTAGCAAACCGTCACATCACTGAGACGGGAGTACAGGGTGAGGTCCGCGATCGACGCTACCACGAGCACCGCGAGCGCCGCGGGAAAGTCCCATAGCGCATAGGCGATGGATGAAAGCACGATCGTCGTCGTGACGGCTGCGCATCCCAGCTGCTGTGGGAAGTCTTTCCGTTGGTACATCCGGAGATTGTCACATTGCGGGCACTGCTCGAGAGGGGTCGCCGCCTCGGCGACGCTCATCTGAGACACGCGATTGCTGTGCTGGCAATGCTCGCACTCAATCGTCAGCTCTCGAGCCGGCAGCTCGTACAAGTTGTACAGCGAGCACTCGTCGCAGTAGTAACCGACGGACGGGCTCATAGCGGGTAGCCGGTGGTGACGAGCAGAAATTGCGACACGAGCTCTCCGAAGAGAACCAGGATCAGGGCGACGTAGAGCAGGCCCGTCGCCGATTGGGTCGAGCGGATCTTGACCGTCTGCCAGATGAGACCCGCGAGTAGCAACGGTGCGATCAAGCCCATGATCGAGCGGAAGAAGAAGAACAGCCCCGTCGTCGAAAAGATCACGTCCGCGAAGCGGCTGACCCGAAGCACCTCGAAGCCTCCATAGGCGAGGACGAGCGCGATGACACCGACGCGCGAGAGGACGGCGATCCAAAACCAGCGGGCGCCCGAGCGCAGCGGCGCGATCGACAGGCTCGTGTCCACGAGGTACCAATGCCCGAGGATCATCGTCACGGTGACCGCGCCCAGCAAGAGAGATGAGCTGGCGCTCCCGGCGAAGGCGAGTCCGCTTCCGTTCTCGGCGGCACGAAACGCGACCAACGCGGGGCTCGCCATCGCCGTCACCCCGACGCCCAAGGCTATCGCGCGGCTCGAGCGACCTTTGCGGAGCGCGACGTTCCACGCCGCGGCTGCTACGGCAACGACGACGAACGCCCACCGGAGCGGGCCCGAGCCGAGCATTGCCGCGCCCAAAGCGGACACCATGGCTGCGGTCGTGCAGAATTTCAGGAAGGCGTCGGGTACTTTGTTGAACAGCGCGAGCATCGCGGCCACGAACAAGCCCCCGGAGGCGAGGTGACCGGCGAGGAGAGACGTAACGTTTGCGATCATGCGTCGCGAGTGCTGCGGACGGCGCTCGTCAGCGAGACCGGAGTCGATCTCGGATCCAAAAACGGAGATCTGGGGTCAAGTCCGATAGCTGCATCCCGCGCTCGACCGTCGTCTGGCACCCGCGCTGCCGGGTCGGAAGTAGCACGCCGGCGGTGGCAACACTCATTTCGCAGTTCCCGCACTCGTTGCTCCAACAAAATCTTCCCAAGATAGGAACATCGTCCCTAACTATATATTGGATACAAGCGAGGAGCACTTCGCCCTCGGGCACCTCGAACGAGGAGCCTTCGATCTCGATGGAGACGAGATCGGTCGAGCTCAAAGTTTTCGTGTGGCGCTTGGAGCGGTTTTAGACCTGGAAGGATTCGCCGCAGCCGCACGAACCGGTGGCGTTCGGATTGTTGAAACGAAAGCCCGAGCCCATGATGTCTTCGACGTAGTCGATTTCGGTGCCGTCCAAATAGAGATGGCTACGGGAGTCGACGAACAGCTTCACGCCGCCCTGCTCGAACGTCTCGTCGCCCTCGCCGGCCACGTCATCGAGCGCTAGCTGATACTGAAAACCGGAGCACCCGCCGCCCTGTACCTTGACGCGTAGTCCCGCGTCCGGACGACCGTTCTGCTCGAGAAACTCTTGCACTTTGGTAACAGCCAAAGAGGTGATAGTGATCATGAATAATTCTCCTAAGTCCTTTACCCAAGCGAATTCGATAAATCTGACTAAAACGCTCGGATATCGCAGTATAGCGTCGCCCGAATGAGGATGTCAATACGCCCGTCGGCGAGCTTTCGGGTTGGTTGACAGCGCCCGCGGTGGTTTCCTACCATGAGCGCTGTCCCCGCCAGCCCATGAGTGAGCACCGTGTCGCCTTCAAGTCCGACGTGCCCGAAGGGGGTGCCATTGCCGTGGACGTTTTGGACCGTCGGATCGCCATATTTCGGCATGGAGAGGGGTTCTTCGCGCTCGACGAGACTTGCCCGCACCGAGGCGCCCCGCTGCATGAGGGGACGCTCGATCGGGGCGTCGTGATTTGCCCGTGGCATCAGTGGCAGTTTCGGCTCGACAACGGATGCTCTCCGGTCAATCCGGCGTCGAAGGTCGCCGTTTACCCCCTGCGTTTCGAGGGGGACGCGATCATCGTCGAGGTCTCTTGAATCGTAAGCAGCGCCTAGTCCTCATAGGCACTTCGAAGGGCGGCGCGAAACGCTTCGAGTGTGCGGTCGATATCGTCGGTGCCGTGAGCGAGCGAGATGAACAAAGCTTCGTACTGGGAAGGCGGCAAGTGAACGCCGCTATCGAGCATGGCCCGGAAGAACCGCGCGTGGCGCTCGGTGTCGGCTCGGGTCGCGCTCTCGAAATCCGTCACCGGCGCGTCCGTGAAGAACATCGTGAGCATCGAGCCCACGCGATTCAGCGTCAGGCCGAGATCCATCTCTTTCAAAATGTCTCGGATCCCCGCCTCTAGTTGAGCGGAGCGCTCCTCGAGGCGGGCCCAGCCATTCGTCTCTTCGAGGCAGGTGAGCTGCGCCAGACCGGCCGCCATGGCGAGCGGGTTCCCCGAAAGCGTGCCGGCTTGGTAGACCGGTCCCGACGGTGCGATTTGATCCATCAAGTCGCTACGACCACCATAGGCCCCGACTGGCAGCCCGCCACCGATGACTTTTCCAAGTGTCGTGAGATCGGGCTGGATCGCGTAGAGCTCTTGCGCCCCTCCGGGAGCGACCCGAAAGCCGGTCATCACCTCGTCGAAGATCAGGAGCGCTCCGTGCTCGGCCGTGATCGTTCGGAGGCCTTCGAGAAAACCTGCAGCGGGCGGCACGACGCCCATGTTGCCGGCAATCGGCTCGACGATCAGTGCGGCAACCGAGTGAGGCTCTAATTCGAAGATGGCTCTTACCGAGTCGAGGTCATTGAAACGGGCGACGAGCGTCAGCGTCGCGAGCGCCTCCGGTACGCCGGGGCTGTCCGGTACGCCGAACGTGAGAGCTCCCGAGCCTGCTTTGATGAGAAACGAATCGCCGTGGCCGTGGTAGCAACCCTCGAACTTGATGATGTGATCGCGGCCGGTGGCGGCGCGCGCGAGCCGGATCGCGGATAGGGTCGCCTCCGTTCCCGAGCTCACCATCCGTACTTTCTCGACCGATGGCACGAGCGAGACGACCTTGTCCGCCATCTCCGTCTCGAGAGCGGTCGGGACCCCGAAAGCGAGACCTCGTGTCGCGCGCTCGCGAACCGCGTCGACGACGAGCGGATGACTATGTCCGAGAATGAGCGGACCGTAGGCTCCGATATAGTCGATGAAGTCGTGCCCATCTTCATCGGTGATCCGGCAACCCGACGCCTCGACGGCAAATCTGGGCGCGAGGTCGATTCCTCTGAACGCCCGCACGGGAGAATTGACGCCCCCGGGCAACCGCCTCTTCGCGTCTTCGAAGAGCTCGTCGTTGCGACTCATTAGATCAATTCTCCTCGGTGAAATGTTCTCGGATGGCCCGGACGAGCCCCTCCGACGTGTATTCCCGTGCCTCGATCGCGGGCTCGACGCGTTGCTCTCTCAGCGCGAGGCTCGTGATGGGACCGATGCTCGCCGCGACGGCTCGAGACCTCACGAGCGCGTCCGCGTTCGTGAAGAAGCTCCGCACCGTGGAGCCCGATGTGAAAGTAACGGCATCAATCGTTTCTTCGCGCAGGAGCGACATTGCGCGCCGCACGTCGTCGTGTGCGAGTACGGTGCGGTACGCGGGCACGACGTCGACCGTCGCACCCGCCGCGGTGAGGAGGTTCGGGAGCGCCTGTCGAGCGATATCCGCTCGCGGCAGAAGCATCTCGAGTCCGGTGAGGTCGACCATGTCGTCGAGTGCCTCGAACAGTGATTCGGCGACGAAGCGCTCGGGCGTGACATCGCTTTTCAAACCGTGGTGAGACAACGCCTCTCTCGTCGCGGGGCCGATGGTCGCGAGTCGTGCGGACGGCCGTTTCTGGGCGCGTTCGAAGAATGCCTCGACACCGTTGACGCTCGTGAACAGGATCCAGTCATAGGCGTCGAGTCGAGCAATCGCGCGGTCGAGAGGACCGAAATCCTCGGGCGGCTCGATCCGGATGGCCGGGGCTTCGATGACTTCGCCGCCGAGTGCTCTGAGCGGCGCGCTCAGCGTGTGCGCTTGGCCGACGGGCCGGGTGACGACGAAGCGCCTCCCGTGAAGCGGCGCGTCCGCGGCGTCCGGATTCAAGCTCCGCTCCCGAAGCCGAGCTCACGCGCGCCGGCAGCGAGCATGTCGGAGGCGAGCGACGCGCCGAGCCTTTCAGCCTGTTGCACTTGGCCGCTCGAGCTCTCCCGTAGCGAGCGGGTGCCGTCGGCGGTCCCCACGAAGCCCTGGAGGTGGAGCGTCTCGCCATCGATGGTGGCATGGGCGCCGACGGGCTGATGACAGCCTCCTTCGATACGCGCGAGGAACGCTCGTTCGCTCGCGATCGCAGCGGCACTCTCTGGATGGTTCATCGGCGCGAGGGTCGCGTTGATACGCGGATCGTCAGCGCGTGACTCGAGCGCCACCGATCCTTGTCCTACGGCGGGGATCATCTCCTCGATTGGAATCGCGGTGCAGTCGGGCGTGTCGAATCTGTCGAGGCGAAGCAGACCGGCCGCGGCGAGCACGATGGCGCTCCAGCTCGACGCGTGGAACTTCTCGATGCGCGTCGGGACGTTTCCTCGGAGATCGACGACCGACAAATCCGGCCGCTGCGACAGGAGCTGGGATCGGCGCCGCAAGCTACCCGTGGCCACTTGCGCTCGATCCGGGAGAGAAGCTATCGAGCCGCCGCCTCTGCTGACCAGCACGTCACGCGCGTCGATTCGAGTCATGGTCGCCGCGATCGTCAGCCCGGCTGCGATCTGGGACGGTAGGTCCTTCATGCTGTGGACGGCGACGTCGATGCGCTCTTCGAGCAGGGCTCTTTCGATCTCCTTGATGAACAAGCCCGAGCCGCCGATCTGATCGAGAGGCTTGTCGGTGACGACGTCACCTTTGGTCTCGATCCGAACGAGCTCGGTCTCGTGTCCACGAGCGGCGAGCGCATCGGTTACAGCACGGGCTTGTACGAGCGCGAGCGCGCTGCCACGGCTTCCGACACGCAAGAGAACGCCCGGCATCAGCGCTTCTTTCGGTCGGTCTCATCCGGGCGCTCGATGTCGAAAGCCTCGTAGAGCATGTCGATGCGCACCGCGCCGAGCTCTCCGGAGTCGCCCCATTCGCGCACGCGACTCATGAGCGGGTGAAGGATCTTGTTGACGAGGCTCTCCGTTAGAAGATCAGCTTGCTCTTTGTCATCGTCGCAGAATCTTCGTTGATGCCGGGCGAGCTCTTGCGCGCGTAATTTTTCGACGTGTTCACGGAGACCTTTGATGAGCGGCGTCGCGCTGAGCGAGCTTCTCCACGCCGTAAAGCTCTCTAGCTCGTGCTCGACGATACTTTCCGCCTTCGGGATCTCCGCGCGGCGCTGGTCGAGATTGCGGTCCACGAGCACGTTCATGTCGTCGATGTCGTGCAGAAAGACGCCGTCCATGTCCCCGATGGCACCTTCGAAATCGCGGGGGACGGCGATGTCGATCACGTAGAGCGGCCGGCCTCCTCGCTGCTCCACGATACCAGCCATCGTCGTCGCATCCACGATGGGAGTGGTCGCGCCCGTGCAGCTAATCACGATATCCGCTTCGACCAGCGCTTTCTCCTTACGATCGAGGGGGATGGCTTTGCCGGAGAGCTGTTCGGCGAGCTTTTCGGCTCGCGCGAATGTTCGATTCGCGATGATCGGCGAGGACACGCCGCGCTCGATCATGTGGCGCGCGAGGAGCGTGCCCATCTCTCCTACGCCGATCAGCAACACCTTGCGTGACGAGAGGTCCGCGAAGATCTTGTTCGCGAGCTCTGCCGCGGCGCTTGCTACCGACACCGCACCGGTTCCGATGCTCGTCTCGTTCCGCACGCGTTTTCCGACGGCGATGGCGGACTGAAGGATGCGGTTCAAGACGATGCCGCATGCATGGCTCTGGAGAGAAAGCTCGTGGGCGCGCCGCACTTGGCCGAGTATCTGGGACTCGCCGAGGACGAGCGAGTCCAGACCGGCCGCGACCCGAAGCAGGTGTCGGACGGACTCTCGCCGGGTGAGCGTATAGGCGTAGCCGGGGTGGGCGTCGAGGTTGATATGTTTTTCCTGCGCGAGGAGATTGCGCACGTACATTTCGGCTGCGCCGTTATCAGCCGACAGACCATAGAACTCCGTGCGGTTGCAGGTCGACAGCAAGATGGCCTCGGACAGGATGGTCTCGCGGCGTGCACGTCTCAGCACGTTCTTGATCTCGTCCTCCGAGAAAGACACTTGCTCGCGGACGTCTACCGGCGCGGTGCGGTGGTTCATCCCTACGACGATGAGGTCCATGTCAGACGAATGCGTGGAATCGGGTAAAGACGAGATTGACGAAAACGAGAGAGAATAAAATGACGACGAAGCCGAAAATGGATGTGAACGCGACCCGTTTCGGCGTCCATCCCAGCCAGCGACTGGCGCCGACACAGGTTCCGTAGATGAGCCAGGCCACGAATGTGATCATCAGCTTCGGATCCCAGCTCCAGTAGGTGCCGTAGACTTGCACCAGCAACAGGAAGCCCCCGACCATCGCGACCGTTAAGAAGATCAAACCCAACGTCGCGGCGCGGTAGGTAAAGCTCGCCATGACTTCGAGTGACGGAAGTCGCGTATAGATAAGACCGAAGCGGTGGTTCTTGATGTCGTAGAAGAGCATCAAATAGAGCAACCCGTAGACGGCGGAGATCGCCATCCCGGAATATCCCAGCAACGCCGTCGAGACGTGCAGCATGAACGCCGGCTGCCACAGAAGCTCGTTGAAGCTCTCGGGCGCTTCGACGAATGCCGAGGAGATGAGCTGAAACGAAAAGACGATTCCGAGTATGAAGAACCCCGTCGTGCGGACGCCGATGCGTGACTCGATGAGCAAGTAGAGAACGGTCACGGAGAAGGCGATTACGGAGATCGCCTCGAAGACGGTTGCGAACGGGAAATGCTCGTACGCGAGCGTTCGAAGCACCAGGTAGAGTGCGTGCGTCACGACCGTGAGCCGAAGTAAATGCTTCGCGCTCTTTCTCGCGAACGGGTCGTCTCGGAAGAACAACAGCGCGTAGTCCGCCCACAAGAGCGCGTACAGAGTCGGCAACAAAATGTTGGTCGTGCGGATCGCGATTTCCATGGGAACGGCGTCTCTGCCTACGAGCGACAGGATACGGCCGCACTATAGCAATCCCTGAAGCTTTTTGGTGCGAGCACCGGACGCGGTGGTACGATGACCTCTCGGAGTATCGTCGACCCTCGAAAGGTAGGAGAACTGCCATGTTGCGTGGGCTATTCTTCTGCGTTCTCGGTTCTTTGGCGGCTGGCACTTGGGGGTGCGGCACGCCGCCGGACATCGATGACGGTGTATTGCGCGTGGCCGTCGCCCGCGAGCCGTTGACGTGGAACCGACTCTTGGCTTCGGATCTCGTGACGCACGTCGTTACGGACCAGCTTCATGCACCTCTGATCCGACTGAACCGACAAACCCAGTTGATGGAGCCGGCGCTCGCCGAGTCGTGGTCGTTCTCCGAGGACGGCACCGTCGTCGAGTTCAAGCTCAAGCAAGAGGTGCGGTTCTCGGATGGCGAGCCGTTCACGGCGGCAGATGTTCGATTTACCTTCGAAGTGCTGCACGACCCGAGTACCGCGAGTCCGCTCGTCGATACGGCGCGTATCGACGGCGAGCCCCTCATGGCGGAAGTCGTGGACGAGAGTACGGTTCGTTTCCGATTGCCTCGTCGGACCGCGACGGTCGAACGGATCTTCGACAGCATTGCGATTCTGCCCGAGCACCGACTTTCACAAAGCCTCGCGGACGGAGCGATCGCGGCGGAGACGGGTATCGGTGCGAAGGTCGAGAACATTGTTGGCTTGGGCCCGTTTCGGCTCTTCCGCCACGTCGCGGGGCAGCGGGTCATCGTGGAGAAGAATCCGTACTACTACCGCTCGGACGAAGGCGCGTTTCCGGCGCTCGACCGCATCGTCTTCGAGATCGTCCCGGACGCGAGTGCGCGCTTGCTGCGCCTGCGCGCCGGTGAGATCGATTTGATCGAGAACGTGACGACCGATGGATTTCAGGCTTTGTCGACGGCGTCCGACTCCGGCGTGGACGACGAAGGTATCGTCCTGTCCGATCTAGGCCCGGATCTACTCACCGAGCGTCTCTGGTTCAATCTGAATCCAGACAGTCCGATCGATGACCGGAAGAGACGTTGGTTCGGAGACGTTCGATTTCGACGCGCGGTGTCACTCGCGATCGACCGGGTCACCATGGCGGAGGTGGCGTTCGGAGGCTTGGCATCCGCTGCGACGGGGCCGGTTTCGATCGCGAACCACTTCTGGAGGGATCCGGAAGCGAAGCCGTTCGACTACGACCTCGACCGCGCGCGCACGCTCCTCTCTCAGGCGGGCTTCACTTGGAAGGATGACGCGCTCGTCGACGCCGATGGGGAGGCGGTTCGCTTCTCGGTCGTGACGACAGCCGGCAACGAGCAGCGCGAGCGGGAGCTTGCCTTTATCCAAGAGGACCTCGCCCGTCTGGGGATCGAGGTCATTCCTGCCCCGGTCGAAGGCGCGTCGCTCGTCGCTCGGATTACCCGCAGCTTCGACTATGAGGCCTGCTTGCTGGGGTTCACACTGACGGATCCGGACCCTTCGTCCGAGATGGCGCTGTGGCTGAGCCAAGGCCCGCTTCACCTTTGGCACCCGGCTCAGGAGAGCCCGGCCACGGAGTGGGAAGCGAGGATCGATGAGATCATGGAGGCGCAAGTTCGAGCGACCGATCCTCAGGAACGAAAGCTTCTCTACCATGAGCTTCAACGAATCGTCCGGCGAGAGCTCCCGGTGATCGATCTCCTGGTGCCGCACGCCTTGAGGGCCTACGGCCGCGACGTGCGCCTTCTGCGGGCGACGCCGCTCGGCCACGTTCTGTGGAACTCGGATGAGGTAGAGGTCGTGCGTAGGGAAAACGCCCCCAATTGACGCCTAAGCGTGACGCATGTCACTGACTGATTCGGGTTTCGCGACTATTTTGTGGGTGCAGTTGAAGAAGGTTTTTTGTTTTGCGGGGGAAGAGGAGTTGGGCTCGAAGCTCGGTTCGATGATAGTGCCCTTGGCAAAGCAGCCACACTTTTTGCGGCTTTAATATTTTTATCTCTGATTTTCCCGCTTTGTACTCGGACGCTACGGCGAACCGCCGAGCTCCACACCCCTTCCCTGAAAAGATCAAAGACCGCTCTTCGTGTGCCGGTAGTGCATCCGCATAGTTGCCGCCGACGCAGTGAGTGAAAGGAGGTGCCGAAATGCACGGTATTTTGTGGGTCTAAATACTTCAATACGTAAAATTATTATTTCATATTGTTTATATTGCGCGTTTGGTTCTTAACTTTCATTAGGAGACTACTCATGAATAACGTTCAAGAGATGCAAGAAGTCGTGGAACTCACCGTCGAAGAGCTCGAGGAGCTGACTGCGCCGGGTCTCGTCGTCGCGCTGTAAGCTTTAGCGACTTTTAGGTAACTCCCCGCAATATTTCGATTTCAGGGGGCCACTGGGGAGCGGCCTCCTGTAACCTTTCTCTCCTTCTCTCTTCTGCCTGAAGCGTTCGTGTTTGACCGTTCGAAGTTCGTGTGTTAATTTCCCAGGCCTGAAGGCTCTCGATTTTTTTCCGGCGTTGCTGGAAAATCGGCTCCGGCGTTTTCTAAACGCACTCTTATTTTATTGATTCATTAGAAGTTCGCAGGCGTTGCCTGCTTCGCCATCCGGAGCCCGTTTTTGGATTTACGCCAAGGACCCATCGGGGTCCGTGCCTTTGCCTACGCGATTAGCTCGTCCGGCGCCCTAGTCATCGGGTGGGCGATCTTCTCCGTCGGCGAGCTGTTCGCGTCGCTCCCCGTTTCCGGTGCGGTCACGCTCATCGCGGTCATCCTGGTCGCGTGCTCGAGCGCTCGCTGGGTCGTTCGTGTCCCTCGCACGGACAACTACATGGCGGTCGCAGATTCCTTGATGCTCGCCGTCACCATGATCTACGGTCTTGTCGCGGGCGTTCTCGCAAACGGACTGTTCTACCTCGTTAGCTATTGGTTCGCGACGCGGCCGAAATCAACGAGCCCGAGCCCCGGCGCGCCCGTTTGGAACGACCTGCAGGCGGCGTTCAACATGGGCGCGGGCGCCATCTATACCGTTTTGTTCGGTACGGTGTTCTTTGCCACGCTTCCGGACGCCCCCATCGGTGCTCCTGAGCTCATCCTGCCGACGACCCTCATGGCGGGGACGTATTTTCTCTCGAATAGCCTGTTGACGGGAGCCGTACAAGCGCTAGCAGGACGCGGCAGCTTGCTGCGTTTGTGGCTTCGTAACCTGCCTCTGGTGCCGCTCTATTTCGTCGCCTCGGCGGGGGGCGCCGGCCTGATCTACTTGCTCCACACGGTCGCGGGGCCTTCATCCTTTCTATTGGCCTTGCCGATCCTCGTCGTCGCCTACTACGCCCACCTGTTCTACAACGAGAAATTCGACCAGCTCACTCGGGTTCACAAGCAGACGCTCGAAGCGTTCGCCTTTTGCGTGGACGCGATGGAGCTTCACACCGACTTCAAGCACCATACCCACACTCACATCCAACGGACGAAGGTCCTGACCTTAGGCCTCGCGCGCGCGCTCAACGTCGACGAGCGCACCTATCAGGGTTTGAACTATGCCTCCGTCCTCCACGATGTCGGAAAGATTTCCATCCCGTCCTACATTCTTCACAAGCCGAGCCGACTCACCGAACGTGAGTTCCAGAAAATGAGCACCCATCCAGCCGTCGGCGCACAGATTCTCTCGTCGATCGACTTTCCGTTTCCGGTGGTCTCGATCGTGAAGCATCACCATGAGAACTGGGACGGCTCCGGCTACCCCGACGGGCTTTCGGCCGAGGAGATTCCGCTGGGCTCACGCATCCTATCGGTCGCGGATTGTTATGAAGCTCTGACGGCCCGCCGCGTCTACCGTGAGTCTCTCGACCGTCCGACCGCACTCGAGATCATGGACCGCGAGAAGCATCGATTCGACCCATGGGTGTACGAGACGTTTCTCGCAACCGTGGAGCAGCTCGACGACGAGCTCAAGTCGATCGAGCTCCGCTCGCTATCGGACCCGCAGGAACACCACGACGAGCGCAGGGCACCCGACATCGTAGGCTCGCCGAAGACGTCCACGCTCTCGAGCTCCATCTCCGAGCCGCAGCAAGAGATTTTTACGCTGTTCGAGATCCTTCAGAACATCGGGACCTCGCTCTCGCGCACGGACACGCTCACGATCCTCGCGTCCAAGCTCGAGAAAATCGTGCCGTTCACGACACTCGTCATCTATCTCGTCGAGGAGGGAACGGAGGAGCTACGACCGGCCCATATCGCGGGCGAGCACAAGGACGTCTTCAGCAAGCTTTCGATCGAGCTTGGGACGCGGCTCGCGGGATGGGTGGCGGTGAACGACCGTTTCCTCTACAACGTACATCCCGGACCCGACACGATGGCCTTGCCGGTCGAGATCAAGAGCCTTTACCGCAACTCACTCTTGGCGCCCCTGGTACACGAGGACAGGCCTCTGGGCACCATCGCACTCTACGTCGCCGGCGACGATCGGTACTCGGACGATCACATCCGCTTGATGGAGATCGTCTCGAACCGGGCTTCGATTGCGCTGTTCAATGCGACGCGTTTCGAAGAGACGCAAGAGGACGCTTTCACCGACCGGCTCACCGGCCTGCCGAACTCGCGTTTCCTGTACATCTTTTTCGAGCAAACGCTCTCCGAAGCGAAACGCTACGGCGAGCCTCTGACGGTCATCGAGGTCGACCTCGATGACTTCAAAGGCGTCAACGACCGCTACGGTCACCACGCCGGCGACCGGTTCCTGAAGGAGGTCGGTCGGGTGCTCAAGGACCACATGAGAGACTCCGACGTCCTCGTACGCTATGCGGGGGACGAGTTCATCGCCGTGTTGCCGAAAACGGATTACGAGCAGGCGCGTCAATTCTCCTACCGTCTCCAGGACGCCGTGGATGCGACGGCGTTGGACGTCGGCATCGGCACGATGCTGACCGTGGGTGTTTCGCTCGGCCTCGCGTCCTATCCGTCGGCTGGTCAGGACCTCGAATCCCTCCTGATGGCGGCGGACAAGAACATGTACGAGGACAAGGCTCGCCGCAAAGGTAAGAAGCAAGTCACAGATGGCTCCGACAGCTATCAGCCGAGCCTGTTCGAGTCGGAGGAGATTCAGAGCCCGGGCGGCCCGACCTAGATCCCCTCGGACGCGCTACCGGCTTCGGGCTTGTGAAGCTGCGATAGAGTTTCTTCTCGTTTCAAGTCTTCTTCGACCTGCGGCTCGAAGCAACGCCGGCACCTCGCTTCGTAGGAGCCCGCGCCCCCTACCACGACGCGATCCTTCGACGCGACGAGACGCTGGGTCTGATTCGCCGGGCTGCCGCAACGCATGCAGATAGCGAGCGTCTTGGTGATGTACTCTGCCACCGCTAGGAGTTGCGGCATGGGCTCGAAAGGCTGGCCCATATAGTCCGTGTCGAGCCCGGCAATGATCACACGCTTACCCATATTCGCTAGCTGATTGCTGACGCCCACGAGTGTGTGATCGAAGAACTGTCCTTCGTCGACGCCTACGACTTCCGTTCTGTCGTTCAGCTTTTCGAGGATCTCGTTCGCGGTCGCCACCAAGTCGGCGTCGATCCGCATGTCGCTATGGGAGACGATGTGCTCGCGGCTGTAGCGGCCGTCGATGATGGGTTTGAAAACTTGAACGCGTTGCCGGGCGATCTGGGTGCGACGCAGCCGACGAATGAGCTCTTCGCTCTTTCCGCTGAACATGCTACCGGTGATGACTTCTATCCACCCCGGATGGGAGCGCGAAACATCCATGAACTATGCTCAGACCTCTCGATAGACACGTGCATTATAGAACGGCGCGAGCGCATGAAGGAGCGAGCGGACGAAAGCCTCTTCTCGGGTAACGATGCCGCTCGTGAGAACCCCGAAGGTACCTTCGTGGGCGGCGACGTCTTGTCGCGCAAAAAACTGGTCAGCGCTCGGACCCAGATCCTGACCTTGGGTCAGAACGGTCTCGGCAAGGGGCGCCGGCAGGGTGACACGTCCGCTGCTTCCGAAAGCGCCCTTTACGCCATCGGTCACGAATGCCCAGGATTCCAGAAACGACCCGCCTTCTACCAGCACGCCTCCCTCGAGGCCGATTCCGAGGCACGGTGTGGTGTGAGAGTCGCTCACCGCGCGCAGCGCGTTCAGTGCGCGCTGGCGGGCTCCAGCCATACATTGCTCGGTCGTCGTCGGCGTCGCGGGGGCGCCGGACTCCACGTCCCGCGGCTCGATGCGAAGCTCCCCGCGAAGGAAATCCCGATGGCGGTGACGAAGCTCAGCGAGCGCCCGCTCCGTGGCCCGCACTTTCGGCCGCCGTCTCGTGCCGAGCGCGACCACCACGATCGCCGAGCGTTCCGCCTCAGCCATCGGTCACGAGCTCGAGCCCATTGGACGCAATTCCGTAGTCGAGTACACTCCCGCCCGCTTCGCGGATGGCGGACTCTACGGCCGGACGTCCGTCGTCCGGAGTCGCGATCAAGATGCAGCCTCCTCCTCCGGCGCCGCACACGCGTGCCGCCGTCGCGCCGCCCTCTCGGGCGGCAGCGATGAGCTCGTCGAGCTCGGGGCTGGTCACGGCAGGCGCCATGTCCTTTCGTGCTTGCCAGTCCTCGTCGATGAGCGTGGCGACGCGGTTCAAATCACCGTCGACGATGGCGTCGCGGATGCGTACCGCGTTGTGCCCGCTGCGCTCCACAGCGTCCACGGTGTCCGGGTCGCCTTCGAGAAACCGCTTGACGACTTCCCAGTTGGTCGCGCCGGAGCGATGGGGCTGGTGCGAGTAGGCGAGGACGAAGCGCTCGCAAAAAGCCTCCGTATCGATGGTGAGTGGCTCACGACGGTGCGCAAGCTTCCCCCACCAGAGACAACAAGCTCCGCCGAAAACGGGAGGGTAGTGATCTTGAGCTCCCGTCATGGCGCGAAGCAGCTCGACTTCCACATCCTTCACCAGTGAGACGAGCGCGAGGGCGTCGAGCCGGAATCCGGTGAGCCCGTTCAGCGCGCCGGCGATCGATATCCCGAGCGACGACGAGCCGCCCAGGCCCGCTTGCGGCGGTGCTTGAGTGTGCGTCGTCAGTCGTAGGGGCCGCGGCGGAGCGAAATAGCTCAACAAATGGCCGGCGATCTCGCCGCCCGGCATCGTCGACAAGGCCTCGGCGCTCGCGGCAGAGACGCACCGGCCGGAATCGCGTTCGCGGACGTGCCAGAGCTCGTCGGGAGAATCCGCAACCGCGACCTCGGAGACGAGGTCGATCGCGATGTTGACGGTGGCGCCGTGCTCGACGAGAAGGTAGATAGGCCAGAGGTCGATGGTGCCGCCGGCGAGATCGATACGCGTGGGCGCGCGCGCGACTAGAGACATGGACTAGAGGGTGGTGCGATCAGAACACGAATCCGACGTAGAAGACATAGTCCATCTGGGAGCCTGACTCCCACGCGCGCTGGAGCTGGAGCTCCAGGCTGAATCCGGACAGCTCGATACCGCCCAAGAAGTGGTAGCCGAACTGGGTTTCCCAGCTGTTGCCGCCCCCGGCCCATGTCATCGTGCTCAAGTAGCCGAGACCGCCACCCGCGTAGGGGCGCATACCCATGTCGCCGCCCTTGAACTTGAAATTGACGAAACCATTGGCCGGAACGACCGTGGCCGTCGCTTCCGTCATCGCGATGTCTTGCCGGTAGACGGACATTTGTGCTTCGAAGCCGGCGTAGAACGTCTCGCCGAGGTTCATCGCGTAATCGCTTCCGAAGGCGGCCCGCCAGCGCCCCGCGAAGCCGAGGTCGCTCGGGTGGAAGATGACGCCTCCACGTAGAAAAGCATCGCCCGCTGTCGCCGGCGTTCCCGAGAACAATAAGGCCACGGTGGCGAGTCCGAGCAACCATGCCCCGGTTCGTTTGCGCCTGTCCATATGTGCGCGGATTATATCGAGACGGAGGCTCACCATCAACGCAACGTGGATGCTATTCTCGATCGGTGAGTTTGCTTCTAGACCGACTGCGGGAGCGGCTCGGCTCGAAGCCGCCGGCGGTAGCGCCTCCGCATCTTCGTCCGGCCGCGGTGCTCGTCCCTCTGCTCGTCCGGAGCGGGGAAGAGGAGCGGCTCTTGCTGACCCGGCGCTCGGAGGCGTTGCGGCGCCAGCCGGGTGATATCTCTTTTCCCGGCGGGGCGGTCGAGCCCGCGGATCCCTCCGCGCTTCATGCGGCGCTGCGCGAGAGCCATGAAGAAGTCGGTGTGTTGTCCGAAGACGTCTCGGTGCTTGGTCAGATGGACGAGCGGGGCACGGTCACCGGCTTTCGGATCACGCCCTTCGTCGGGGTCATCCGTGGTCCCTACTCGTTTCGCACCAACGACGAAGTGGCTGCGCTCATCGAGGTGCCGCTTTCGCGGCTGACGTCGTCCGAGGCTCTACGGGTCGAGCGTCGGGAGATGCCGGATGGCTCACAGCGCGACGTCTATCACTACGACTATGAGGGCCACGATATCTGGGGGATCACCGGCCGACTCATCAAGGAGTTTCTCGAGCTCGTCGACGAGCCTTGAGTCTTGACCGTTAGCGCTCGGGAGCGTCGCACGCATCGGGGTCGCCGTCGATGAAGCCGATGAAGACCGGATGACGGAGCTTGCGATCGGGGGTCAGCTCCGAATACTCCACCCTTACGACGAGCGCCGGGCGGAGCCACTCGATCGTACCGGGCGCTTCGGCGGTGACTCCCTCGGGCGCCTCCGCTTTGAGCGGACCGAGCTCGCTTCCGAGCTGCGAAACGGTGTTTTGGTCGAGACCGCTGCCGACGTTTCCGAGCCACGCGAGCTTGCCATCGACCCGCGCGCCCAAGACCAGCGATTTCACCCGGCCGGAATGCGGTTCCCGCACGATCCCGATCACGACCGCTTCGGTTCGCTTCTTGACCTTCAACTTCAACCACGCGTTCGATCTCTCGCCCATCAGGTAGCGGCTGTCGAGTCGCTTGGCGACGACCCCTTCGAGATCTCTCGCTTTCGCCTGCGCGAAGAGATCTTTGCCGCGTCCGACCACGTGCGTGCTGAACACGATGCCTCCCGGCGGCTCCGCGAGTAAATCCGCGAGCCGCTCTTTTCTTTCGTGGAGAGGCCGGGCCACGAGCGATTCGCCGTCGCGATAGAGGAGGTCGAAGGCCATGTAGACGACCGGGTGCGAGGTCGCTTTCACGAGCGCCGCATCGCGAGACGACGTTTGCTCGCGCACCAGCACCCTATGAAAATCGGGCCGCCCGTTCGGGTCGAGGACCACGACCTCGCCGTCCAGGATCCCCGAGCCCGGTAGTCGGCGCAGCGAGCGCTCTATCTCGGGATAGCGCGCGGTTGCGTCGCCGAGCTTGCGGCCTTGCAAGCGGCACACGTCGTCGCCGAAGAACGCGACGACCCGGATGCCGTCCCACTTGACCTCGAACAGGTAGTCGTCAGAGTCGAACGGAGCACCCGTACCGGCGAGCATGGGCTTGACCCTCTCGCGCAGCAACGGCCGTCTCCCCGGGCGATCCTACTCGCCGGAGGCTTTCGCCGTCTCGGTCATGTCTTCCTCTGCGGCCGGCGCATGGCTCTTCTCGAGGCTGCTCTTGAGGGCATCCATGAGGTTGATGACTTTGCCGGTCTCGACCTCCGGCGGAGCGACGATCGCCTTTCCCTCGGCCTTGGCCTTCACGACTTCGAGTAGCGCACTGCGATAGTTGTCCTCGAACGCCTCTGGCGAAAAGGGCTTGGTGATCGACTCGATGAGTTGACTGGCGAGCTTCAGCTCCTCGGGGTTGACTTCGGGCTCCGACTCGAGCTCTTCGATTCCGGATAGCGCGCGCACCTCGTCGGCGTAGTAGAGCGCGGACATCACGAACGCTTGCTCGCGTGGTCGGATCGCGACGACTTGCTCCTTGCCGTTCATCACGACTCGGGCGAGACCGATGGAATTCTTCTCCTCGGCCGCGTGCCGGATGGTCGCGAAGCTCTCGACCGCCACCGGCCCGTCCGGCACGACGTAGTGCGAGCCGTGGTAGTAGAGCGGGTCGATCTCGTCGCGGCCCACGAATTGAACGATGTTGATCGACTTCGTCGTCTCGAGTCGGACTTTGGTGAAGTCTTCCTCATCCATGATGACGTATTGCTCTTTCGCGTATTGATAGCCTTTGACGATCTCGTCTGGCGAGATGCTGCGCTCGCACGACGGACAACGCTTGTCGTACTTGATGCGGCTATTGCATTCCTTGTGGATCTGGTTGAACGACAGCGATTGCGAACGCGCCGCCGGATACATACGCACCGGGATGTTGACGAGCGAAAGCTTGAGAAAGCCTTTCCATGTCGGTCTCATATCCCCTCCGATGCCGAGTGTAGAAGGGCACCCCGACGCTGTCAACGCCCACGTCGTCGGCATGGCAGCAAACGTCCGGCACGGGCGGCGGACAAAAACACTCGCCTTTGCGCAAAAACTGCGTTATGTGATTTTGGCATTCGGAAAAAAATGCGTGGCCCTGTATGTATTTGAAAAGACTATATGTTACGCTATGCGCTCACCGTGTCGCCAAGCTCGATCTCGGTTCGAGTCGTGCCCCGCAGTGCCGTTCGGACGCGCAATATTTGCAGATTTCGAATCGGAAACGTTTTTGGTAGAACTCGTGGCGTGTAAGTCTTGTAGATAGTGATAGTTATACGTTTGGTCAATTCTGGCACGTGGTTTGCTATATCTCGGGCTGCGGGAAGTCGATGAGACGACAAACAGGATTCGCTGCAACCGGCTGCCGGTTCTCATGAGAGAGCCGTCCGAGCGCGTTCTCGTGCTGGATTCGGAGAGAGCCGACCGCGCGCGCATCGGAGACTGGCTCTCCGTGCGCGGTTTGGATGTAGACGCCGCGGAAACGCAGGCCGCGGACTCCGACTTGTCGCGCTACGGTCTCGCCGTCGTCGACATGGAGCTCCTCGAGCCGGACTGGGCGCGTCAATTGACCTCGCTAAAGAGGAGCGCGCCGGAGACCGAGATCATTCTCACGACTCGAGCGGGAGAGGGCTCGGTCGAAACGGCGGTGTCCGCGATCCGCGAAGGTGCCTACGATTATCTCGTCAAACCCCTCGATCCCACGCGTTTGCCGGTTTTGGCGGAGAAGGCCCTCGAGAGGCGCAGGTTGTCCGGCGAGAACCGCTCTCTGAGGCAGCGCTTGTCGATCAAGGACGAGTACGGCAATGTCGTCGGAAAGAGTCGTCAGATTACCGAGGTTTACGTGGTTGCCGGGCAAGTCGCCGGCACGGCGGCGACGGCTTTGCTCACCGGTGAGAGCGGCACCGGGAAAGAGCTCGTCGCCCAAGCGATTCACAAGCGCAGCGGCCGACGCGAACGCCCCTTCGTCTCGATTAACTGCGGCGCATTGCCTGAAGGTTTGCTGGAGAGTGAGCTCTTCGGTTTCGAGCGCGGCGCGTTTACCGGAGCGATCCATTCGAAGCCCGGCAAGTTCGAGCTCGCCCATGGCGGGACGTTGTTCCTCGACGAAGTAGGCGAGATGAGCCCGAAGACGCAGGTCGAGTTTCTGCGCGTTTTGCAGGAGCGCGAGTTTCGTCGGCTCGGTGGCGACAAGCTCATCAAAGTCGATGTGCGCATCATCGCGGCGACGAACAAGGACCTCCTTTCAGAGGTTCAGGCCGGACGCTTCCGGCAGGACCTCTACTACCGGCTCGCCGTGGTGCCGATCCACCTTCCTTCGTTGAGAGAGCGGCGCGAGGACATTCCGATGCTCGTGGACGCGTTTCTGCGCGAGTTCTCGCACGACAGCGGCAAGCCGTCGAGGCAGCTCTCGCGCGATGCCATGGAGGCCCTCTCTCACCACGACTGGCCCGGGAATATTCGAGAGCTCCGGAACGTCATCGAGCGTCTCTCTGTCACCGTGTACGAGCGTCTCATCCGTCGGGAGCACCTACCCGCCGAGATCCTCGACAGGCAGAGCTCCCATCGTCAGATAGCGATCGAGCTCGGCACGCCATTGAAGAAAGTCGAGGAGATCGTCATTCGCCGAACGCTCGAAGAGCTCACCGATCACCGACAGAAAGCAGCGACGATTCTGGGAATCAGCCCTCGCGCGCTACATTACAAGATCGCCCGCTACGGCGTCGCCCGCAAGCGAGCCGCCGGGCGGGCTAGGTAGACCGTAAACTATGGAAAAAATGGACTTTTTCGAGCTTCCCACCCTTACTCCGAGTGAGCCGATTTGCTATGATTTCGATTAGGGGCATCGTTCAACCGACTAGATCTACACTCTCGACTGGAGACGACACATGTCAACACAGGCCCTAGCTGGCGAGAAGGAACGAGACGAAAAGAAAGCGGTCGTCAACGACTTCTCGATCCAGGTCGCTACGGTCAACGGCTCGGGCAGTCAGTCTTCGAACAATGTGCTCATGCGGGCCATTTTTCAGATGGGCGTTCCGGTGAGCGGAAAGAACTTGTTCCCATCGAACATTCAAGGGCTTCCGACTTGGTTCACCATCCGCGCCAGCAAGCACAGCTATATCGCGCGCAAGCGAGAGATTGACTTGCTCGTCGCGATGAACGCGCAGACCGCGCGTGAAGACGTGCAAGCGCTCACACCGGGCTCCGCCGTCGTGTACGAGGAAAGCCTCGGGCTCGACGAGCTCAGAGACGACCTCGTTTTCTACCCGGTCCCTTTCGGCGCGCTCGCTCGCGAAGTCATCGATGAGACACGGCTCCGGAAGCTTCTCGCCAACATGATTTATGTGGGCGTCGTCGGGTCTTTGTTGTCGATCGACAAGAACGAGATCCGGCTTGCGATCGAAAAGCAGTTCAAGAAGAAGGCGAAGGCGGTCGAGCTCAACCTCAAAGCGATCAAGATCGGCTTCGAATATGCCGAGACGCATCTGACGAAATCCGATCCGCTCAAGATCGAGAGGATGGACCAGACCGCGAACAAGATCCTCATCGACGGAAATGCGGCCGGAGCTCTGGGCTCCATGTTCAACGGCGTCACCGTCGTCACGTGGTATCCGATCACCCCCTCCTCGAGTCTCGTCGAGTCCCTCATCGACTACATGAAGGTGCACCGGCTCGACGAGGAGACCGGAAAGGCGACATTCGCTGTCGTCCAGGCCGAGGATGAGCTTGCGGCCGTCGGGATGGTCCTAGGCGCCGCCTGGGCGGGGGCGCGCTCCTTGACGTCGACGAGCGGTCCGGGCATCTCTCTCATGTCGGAGTTCGTCGGACTCGGCTACTTCGCCGAGATACCCGCCGTGATCTGGGACATTCAGAGAGTCGGACCCTCGACCGGGCTCCCGACTCGAACCGCGCAAGGCGACGTCTTGAGCACCTATCTCCTCTCGCACGGAGATACGAAGCACCTTCTGCTGTTCCCGGCATCGGTTTCCGAGTGCTTCGACTTTGGAGGCGTCTCCTTCGATTTGGCGGAGAGGTTTCAAACACCGGTCTTCGTCATGTCGGATCTCGACCTCGGGATGAACATATGGATGTCGGATCCGTTCTCCTATCCCGAACAGCCGATCGATCGCGGGAAAGTGCTCGATGCCGAAGCACTGGAGAAAGTGGGCGACTGGGGTCGCTATCGTGACGTCGACGGGGACGGCATTCCTTATCGGACGTTGCCGGGAACGAACCACGACAACGCTGCCTATTTTACTCGCGGAAGCGGACATAACGATCAGGCCGAATATACCGAGCGGCCGGAAGACTACTCGAAGACGATGGCGCGTCTCGCGCGCAAGTTCGAGACGGCGCGGCAACACGTACCGCAGCCCGTCGTTCACGAGGAGGACGGCGCCGAGATTGGTATCGTGGCCTACGGGACGACGCACTGGGCCATCGTCGAATCGCGCGACCAGCTGCGAGCCGAATCCGATATCAAGACGAGCTATTTCCGACTGCGGGCGCTCCCGCTGACTCCGGACCTCGAATCCTTCATCGAGAAACACGATCGCGTCTACGTTACCGAGCAGAACCGAGACGCGCAGATGCTGCAAATCATGCGAATGGAGCTGGCACATCGTCCGGATCTCATCGCGAAGCTTCGCAGTATCTTGCACTTCGATGGACATCCGATCGATGCGCGCTCGGTAACGGAGCAGTTGCTCGACCAAGAGGGAGACCGTTAATGGCAACCACGACATCGCAGCCACCCGCGCCGTCGAAGAAAGTCAACCGTCTGAACCTGGCGCAGGCAGACTACAAAGGCAAACCCTCGACATTGTGCAAGGGCTGCGGCCACGACTCGATCAGCAGCCAGCTCATCAAGGCGTTCTATGAATACGGCGTCGAGCCGCACCGTGTCGCGAAGCTCTCCGGCATCGGCTGCTCTTCCAAGACACCGGCCTATTTCTTGAACCGAAGCCACGGCTTCAACGCCGTCCACGGACGGATGCCGTCCGTCGCTACCGGTAGCGTGCTCGCGAATCGAGATCTCGTTGCCGTCGGCGTCTCCGGCGATGGCGACACGGCCTCGATCGGAATCGGGCAGTTCGTACACCTCTTGAGGCGCAACCTCCCGATCGTCTACATCGTGGAGAATAACGGTGTCTACGGGCTGACCAAGGGGCAGTTCTCCGCCACCGCGGATCTGGGCTCGAAGCTGAAGACGGGCGTGATCAATGATCTGCCTGCCATTGACTTGTGTAGCTTGGCGGTCGAGCTCGGCGCGACCTATGTGGCGCGGTCCTTCGCGGGTGATCCGAAACAAGTGGTGGCGCTGTTGAAAGGCGCGTTTGGCCATAACGGCACGGCGGTGATCGATATCATCAGCCCTTGCGTGACGTTCAACAATCACGCCGGCTCGACCAAGAGCTACAGCTGGGGCAAAGAGAACGAGGAGCTCATTCAGGAAGTCGACTTCATTCCATTCTTCGAAGAGATCGATGTCGACTACGAAGAGGGCTCCGTCATGAATGTCGAGCTTCATGACGGCTCGCACGTCGTTTTGAAGAAGCTCGAAAGGGACTACGACCCCACGAACCGGCGGCGGGCCCTCGACCTCCTCCTCGACTCCGACGAGAAAGAGGAGTTCCTGACGGGTCTCATCTATCTCGATACCGAGAAGAAGAATCTCATCGACCTGTTGAACGTCGTCGACGAGCCGCTCGCGACCTTGCCTCTCGAGCGCACCAGGCCTCCGCAAAGCGCCCTCGACGAGATCATGGACGCCCTCAAATAGACGAACGTGGCGGATTCCGGCGCGGATGTCGCGCCGACGTGCCATTGCCTCCGCCGCCGGTGTCGATCTGAAGGCGCTCCATCTCGAATCACCCTATAATCTGCCCACATGACTAGTGAACGTGACGTTCTCGACAAGCTATCCAGCGTGCGCGATCCCGACCTCGGTCGAGACATCGTGTCGCTCGAATTCGTAAAGAACATCCGGGTGTGCGCGCCCATCGTCAGCTGCGACATCGAGCTCGCGAATCCGGCGAGCGAAGCCAAAGACCGCATCCAGGAGGAAGCCCGAAACGCGCTCCTCGCACTCCCTTCGATCGACCAGGCCAACGTGACGATGAAGTGGAGCGTGGCCGCATCCGCCGACGGCGCTCCTCAGGTGTTGCCGAACGGACAGAGTACTCCCGGGACGTCGAAGCCTGCGGGTGTCAAGAACATCATTGCGATTGCCTCGGGAAAAGGCGGCGTGGGGAAGTCCACGGTCGCGGCGAATCTTGCCGTCGCGCTCGCCTCGGCCGGAGCCCGAGTGGGTCTGTGCGACGCGGATGTCTATGGACCTTCCCAAGGCACGATGTTTGGGCTTTCGGATCGCCCCGAGGCGGACGAGGATCAGCGATTGATCCCGCTCGAGGCGCACGGCGTCAAGATCATGTCGATGGGACTGTTGACGACGAAGGAGACGCCGGTGATATGGCGCGGCCCCATGGCCACGAGGCTCGTCCAGCAGTTCATGGCCGGAGTGGTTTGGGGAGAGCTCGACTACCTACTCGTCGACCTACCGCCGGGTACCGGGGACGTCCAGCTCACCCTCACGCAGAGTGTTCCTCTGGCGGGGGCAGTCATCGTCACCACTCCGCAGGACGTCGCGCGCACGATCGCCGAGAAGGGCCTACGCATGTTCCAGCCCGTTCAAGTCCCGGTTCTGGGCGTCATCGAGAACATGAGCTTCTTCGCTTGCTCCCATTGTGACGAGCGCACCTACATCTTCAGCCAGGGCGGTGGCGAGACCATCAGCAAGGAGCTCGGTATCCCGTTTCTCGGAGGGATCGCCATCGATCCGGAAGTGACGCTGGCCGGAGATGCCGGCGTACCCGTGGTCGCGAGTCATCCGGACTCCGCGGCAGCCGCCAGCTACCGAGAGATCGCGGCCCGGGTCGCTGCCTCGGTCGCGCGGGTCAATTTCGAGAGCGACTCCTCGATCCAGCCGAAAGAGATTGCCGAAGTGGACGGCAAGTTGAAGATCGCGTGGGCGGACGGGTCGGAATCCTTGTTTCCGTTCGACTATCTGAGAAATCACTGCCCGTGCGCGCTATGTGTGGACGAGTGGACCGGAGAGCGCAAGCAGCTGATCTTGCTGCTGCCGTCGAACTTCCGAGCGGTCAAGATCGACCCCGTCGGCAACTACGCGATCCAGGTCTCCTGGTCCGATGGCCACAATTCCGGGATCTACAGCTTCCGCTCGCTCAAAGAGATGGAAAAAGAGCTCGCGGCCGCGCAGTCCTGAAAAGGCGCTCTCAAACCTCGCTGCTGGCGATGACCTCGATCTCGATCCGGGCGTCCTTCGGGAGTCGCGCGGGCTGCACCGCGGCGCGTGCGGGCGGAATGCCCTCGCTGAAATACGACCCGTAGACACCGTTCATCGCGGCGAAGTCCGCCATGTCCGCGAGATAGATCTGGCTCTTGACGATATGAGCGGGCGTGAGCTCCGCGGCCTCGAGGATGGCGACGATCGAGTCCATGCACCGTTTCGTCAGGGTCTCGATATCGCCTTCGATCATCTCGCCGGTCTTGGGGTCGAACGGGACCTGGCCCGACACGAAGACGAGGTTTCCCACTTGTACCGCCTGGCTGTAGGGTCCTATGGGTGCGGGTGCGCCCTCGCTTTTGATCGCTCGTTTCATGGACTCGTGCTCCTTTCGTTATCTTTTATGGACCCGGGGCGCTCCACTCCGAGTACTCCGTCTACTTCACGGATGGAGCGCGAGATCCGTTCCAGCTCTTTGACGTTGGAAATCTCGACGGTGACGTCGATCGTTCCCTTCTGATCTTCGAATGTCTTGGCCTCTACCGTGCGGATGTCCGTGTTGGTGTCGGCAATGATGGAAGTGATATCGGCCAGGATCCCTTTGCGGTCCTCGACGTTGACGGACAAAGTGATCGCGTATTTCGTTGCCTTCTCACCGCCGTCCCAAGACACATCGATGCGACGCTCGGGGTCGACCATGAGGTTCAAGAGGTTCGCGCAATTGACGGAGTGTACCGAGACGCCTTTGCCCCGGCTGACATAGCCGGTAATGTTCTCGCCGGGAACCGGGTTACAGCAATTGGCTCGATAGACCATGAGGTCGTCCATCCCGCCGACCTTGATCTTGTCCTCGCCTCGACGAAGGACGCGTTGCACGACTCGGGCGAGGCCGGCCCCCGGCCCCTTCGGCTCTTTGCTCTCCTCCGGAGTGAGCCGAGCGACAACGTTTTTGGGCGACAGCTTTCCATAGCCTACTGCGGCGTAGAGCTCCTCGGCTTTGTTGAACCCGTAGTCGTGGAGCACTTGAACGAAGCGTTCCGATTGGCTCACTTGCTTGAGGCTGATCTCGGTCTTGCGCGCTTCCTTGTCGAGGAGCTTGCGCCCGATCTCGATGCTCCGGGTTCGTTCCGTCGCGTTCAGGAAGGTCCGGATCTTGTTCCGCGCGCGCGAGGTCTTCACGAAAGTGAGCCAATCGCGGTTCGGCTTGTGGCCTTTCTGAGTCAGGACTTGAACGATGTCGCCGTTCTTGAGCTCGTGCCGTAGAGGGACCATCAAGCCGTTGACCTGTGCCCCGTTACATTGGTGACCGACATCCGTATGGATCGCATAGGCGAAGTCGAGAGGCGTCGCCCCGCGCGGAAACGATTTGACATCGCCTTTGGGCGTGAAACAGAACACGTCTTCGGGGTAGAGGTCGACTTTGAGCTCATTGAGGAACTCATGAGGGTCATCGACTTCGCGCTGCCACTCGATGATCTGCCGCAGCCACGCAAAGTTCTTGACGTCGTCCTCCGCGAGCGGGCGACCCTCTTTGTATTTCCAGTGGGCCGCGATGCCTTGCTCGGCGACGAGGTGCATTTCGGGGGTTCGTATTTGGACTTCGAAGGGAACCCCGGAATCGGTGATGACGCTCGTGTGGAGAGAGCGGTAGCCGTTGGGGCGGGGCATCGCGATGAAGTCCTTGATCCGCCCGGGCACGGGCCGCCACGTATTGTGGATGATGCCGAGCGTGCCGTAGCAATCCTTAATGTTGTCGGCGATGATGCGCAGCGCGATGAAGTCATAGACTTTCTCGAGCTCGATGCGCTGACGCTTCATCTTCTGGTGGATGCTGTAGATGCTCTTCGTGCGCCCCTTGATCTCCGCTTGAATGCCGTTGTCCACGAGCTCTTTGTCGAGCACGTCCCGTATCTCGGTGATGAAGTCTTGCGCCCACTTTCCTTTTGCGTCGACTCTAGCGGCGAGAACGCCGTAGGCCTTGGGCTCCAGATTCTTCAGGCATAGCTCTTCGAGCTCGGATTTGATGCGACCAATTCCAAGCCGCCCCGCGAGAGGGGCATAGATCTCGAGCGTCTCATTGGCGATGTGCTGACGTCTCTCGTCGGAGAGATGCTGCAGCGTACGCATGTTGTGCAGCCGGTCAGCGAGCTTGATAAGGATGATACGGATGTCGTCGACCATCGCCATCAGCATCTTGCGGAAATTCTCAGCTTGGCGCTCTTCCGCTGACGCGAACTCGATCTTACTGATCTTCGTGAGCCCGTCGATGATGTGGGCGGCTTCGGCCCCGAAATATTCTTCGACGGTCTCGATGGTCGTGAGTGTGTCTTCGACGACGTCGTGAAGGAGCCCGCAAATGACACAGACGACGTCGAGGCGCATCTCCGCGAGGATGTTGGCGACTTCGAGTGGGTGGATCAGATAGGGCTCGCCGGACTTGCGGCTCTGCCCTCGGTGCTCACGCGCCGAGAAGACGTAGGCGCTCCGGAGAAGCTCGATGTCGCCGTCCGGCTGATACGCACGGACCTTGTCTAGAATGTTCTCGAATCGGATCATGGTGTGGGACGAAACAGGGGCTCCCGAGCCGGTGCGACGGCAGTGTGCGCCGCGGCTGCCCGGTTCGCCCAGAGTGAATGATAGGCGCGCGTCTCGGGTCGAATCAAGGGTACGGCCTAGCGCGCCCGGCTTTTTTCTTCGAGGTGACTTTCTTGACTGACCGTGAGCCGGAATATATACTGCGCTCCCCAGTTATTAAATGCCAGGGGAAGAGAGGGTTGTGGCCATGCGGACCCACGGAATTGGAATCGTTCTTGTCGCATTATTTGCGACGTCGAGCTGCGGTGTGCAGGAAAAAATTAGCATGCTGAAGTCTCGCCGCGCGTTCAAACAGGCGAACCAAGCCTATGCGAACAAAGAGTATGAAGACGCTATTGAGTTTTACAACACCACGCTCGACCTCGATACGGACCCGGATCCTAGGGTACTCGTAACGACGATTTTCTATCGAGGTAGTAGCAACCATTTGCTGTACAAGCCCGGTGTGTACGACGACCCCGCGAACGAAGCTTTTCTCGACGCCGGGATCGCGGACTACGAAGAAGCGCTCGAGTTATCTCGAGAGCACACGCCGGAGTTCGAGATGCTCAGCCCGTACCAGCAGTACGCGATGGAGCAGCTGGCTGCGATTTACCGTGACAACCTCGACGACTTCGGAAACGCCGAGCGCTACTTCAAAGGGCTCATCGAGTTCGACCCGGAGACGCCCGAGCGCTACTACGCGCTTGCAGACGTTTACGAGCGCTTCCACGACCCGGATGAGATGCCGTTGATCGACCAGGCCATCGAATCCTACAAGAAGCCGGTTGAAATGAGCCCGGACGACGCGCTCGGCTATCGACAAGTCGCCAATCTGCTCAACAAATACGGCCGTTTCGACGAGACGATGGATTGGCTGGGCAAAGCGAGAGACGTGAACTCCCAGGATCCTGAAGGCTACTACCTCATCGCTGTCCACTATTGGGACAAGGTCTACCGTGATCCGGATCTGGCCGCGGGCGACAAGAGCGACTACATCGACCTCGGCATCGAGCAGCTCGACCAATCCCTCGAGATCAATCAAGAGTACGTCGATGCACTCATTTACAAGAACTTGCTGCTTCGCGAGAAAGCCAAGGTCAATCCTCGTGAGAGCGAAGCGTTGACGGCGCAGGCGAACGAGCTCCGTGACCTCGCCATGTCGCTACGCGAGTCCCAGGCGAACGCGGCGAACGCTGCTGCGGCGGCTGCGGCGGAGGCGGGCGCGGAAAGCCACTAGTAAGAACGTCTCTTTCCCAAGCATCGCGAAATCTTGCGGGCGGGGCCTTCGGGCCTCGCCCGTTTCGCGTTTTGGGCGTCATTGTCACGACAAGCGTCGACGGCTGAGCGCCGAGCGCCCATCAGGGGCGACTTGGAGCCGGATCTCGTGAGGGCGCAATGGAAGCCCTTCGACAGCGGTGCGCGGGGGCTTCTTCGCTCGGCCAAGACCGAGGGTTCAACGTGGCCACAGCGACCGAACAGGGGCCTTACGCTGGGAACTAGGGAAGGAGTCCCTTCTCCCTCGGGGCGATTCCGGAAGCCTCGACCTGGCCTAAGCGATCCTATCGGACAACGCGGGTCCTGGAGAAGAACGGCAGCACTTCATCCACCATACGCTGGCGGACCGTGCTGGTTATTGTCGCCCTCGTACTCGAGAAACTGGTGGGGAATCTCTGCGTCCGCTAGTGCGTGGGCGAAGACTCGGTTTTACTCGATCAGGCTGTTCTGGGTGCCACAGTCGACCCGCATTGTGAGCGGGTCGTGTTCGAGCCGCTCCTGCCAAACGGCGTGGACGATCCGCGGCTCTCTGCCTCCGCCCGCTGCCTCGACGGGGAAGTCGGCCATGAATGGGGCGTTGTCTGCGTTAGGCGGCGGCCGCGGCGATACTGGCTCATAGCACCCGGTCATCGTCGTCGCTTCCCGCCGAAAGTATCCCAAGTCCTTGCGGTGATGAGAGGGTCTGCAAGAGGTTGAGATGCTCCTCCATCACAATTCTCGTGGGGCTCATCGGGTAGACGACCGAGTAGACTTCCGGGCGTTTCATAGCGAGCTTTCATGTCACAGCAGAATTCGTGTAGAGATAGAGGGACACAATACTTAATTCCTGCCCGACCACGTTGCAATTAAGTATTGTGTCCCTTTATTTGCGGCAAATAGACCGAGGCGTTGCGGTCCGCTTGGGCCCTGCGGCAGGCAAAAAAATAGGCCGGAGAAGACGGGCTGCGTCTTCTCCGGCCGGTAACTAGAAAAGCTTTGGTCGACTAGCGGCTTCCGCCGCCACCACCCGCAAACGGATCCGGAGGTACGATACCGACACGCTCGACGCCATTACCCCGGGCAACGTCCAGAATACTAATGACATCGCCGTATTTGAGCATAGGGGCTGCGCGCAAGAAGATCGTCTTGTCGGCGCGCGTCTCGAAGATGTCGCGGATACGAAGCGGTAATTCGTCGCGGGTCACGGGCTGCTTGTTGATCGTAACCTGCCCGGCTGCATCGATGTCCAGCACGAGCTGGTTCGGATCGGGCTGCGAGTCCTGTGCCACGTTTTCGGCGGACTCGGGAAGCTCCACATCATGACCAGCTTGGGTCAAAGGCGTCACGACCATGAAGATGATGAGCAGTACCAGCATGACGTCGATAATCGGCGTCACGTTGGGGTCTCTCATTGCCCCGCTGCCGCTACTTCCTGACATTCCCATTAGTGTCTCCCTTCTTTCGGGTTCCTGGAGGGACGGTTAACCGTCGACCTTCTTTTCGGTGATGAGCCCGATACTGTCAGCTCCACCGTCGCGGCAAACCTGCATGATACGGATGACATCGCGGTATTCCAGCCCCTCATCAGCTTTGAAGAACAGAATACGTTCCCCCTTGCCCTCGAAGGCCTCCGAGAGCTTCGTCGCAAGCTCGGACTCCGGAATCGGAAGGTTGTTCAGGAACACGGCGTTGTCCAGTCGCAGCGCGACGTTGACGACATCCTCGCTGTCCGGATGGTCGGCGGAAAATTCGGCCTCCGGGAGCTTGACGTCGACGCCTTTTTGGAGGAGTGGTGTAATAACCATGAAGATGATGAGGAGGACCAACATGACATCAGCGAGAGGTGTCACGTTGATCTGGCTGTTGAGTCCATCAGACCCGCCGCCGCTCATTCCCATAACGGTTTCTCCTTGTTTGAGTACCGATGAATGATAACTAGTTGGCCGTTTTCTTGGCCATGTAGTCGATGAGCTCGGAGGCGCTGTTGTCCATCTCCACCGTGAAGCCTTCCACGCGCGCGATCAGGTAGTTGAACGCCCACACGGCGGGGATGGCCACGAAGAGCCCGAACGCAGTCGCGACGAGAGCTTCCGCGATACCTGCGGAGACGGCGCCGATACCACCGGAGCCGGTGAGTGCCATGCCACGGAACGCGTTGATGATGCCGGCGACCGTGCCGAAAAGTCCGACGAAAACGGCCGTTGCTCCAACCGTCGCGAGCCCGGAAAGGCCACGCTTGAGGTCGGTGAGGTTCAAAGCGGTCGCCCGCTCGATCGCCCGATGGGCTGATTCCATCATGTCGGAGCGCGAACCCTCGCCACTTTCTTTCTGATATTGGTATTCCTGGAGGCCGGCAAGAAGCACTTTCGCCAAGTGGCTGTTCTTGACGTCCTTGCCGCTGCTCACTTTGATGGCATCCTGGATCTTGCCATCCTTGAGGAGCTTCGCGACCTTGGGCGCATAGAGGCGAGACTGTTTCTTCGCCTTGCGGAAGGTTAGAAACCGCTCGATCATGATGCTCAAGGAGTAGATGGACATGAGCAACATGGTGAAGTTGACCGCTCTGGCGGTGAATCCCATGTGGTTCCAAATATCGATCAAACTAAACGACATTATTTCCTCCTGGTTTGCCTTTGGCTGATGCTTTAACTCTTTAAGAAACGCTTATATGAAAACTGGGCCCGCGACTCTCGCGTCTAGCTCAGAGCAAAATTGACCGTAACCGTCATGACGATAGGAACTGGAACACCGTTGAGCATCGTGGGCTCGTACTTCCACTGCTTCACGGCATTGATCGCGGACTGATCGAGGAGCGGGATCGAGCGCAGCACACGCACGTTGGTGACGTTTCCGGCCGGATCGATGATGGCCTCGAGAATCACGATGCCCTGGACGCGCGCCTGCTTGGCGATCTCGGGATACGAGGGGGCCGCGTCCTTGATCTTGTTCGGAGGACGGATATCACCGCCGACCCGCACAGGTTCCTGCTTCTTCGGTGGCGGTGGTGCGTCAGGAAGACCTCCGACGATACCGCCGATGACACCACCGGGAACGCCGCCTTCGACGCCACCTGGGACGCCGAAATCGACGCCGACGTCATCCATACCGATGTCGTCGGGAATTTCCACGGGGGCCACGAACTGCGGAGTGGCTGCCAGCACCGGTCGCGGCGCAGTCGGACGCGGCCGCGCCTTAGGTGGCGGTGGCGGCGGTGGCGGCGGCGGTGGCGGTGGCGGCGGCGCCATGAAGGTCATGATGCCTTCGGGCGTCGGGAGGTTGTCGGTCGCGAGAAGCGGGACGATAACCATCCCTGCGAGGATGCCCCCCTGAATAGCCAGAGAGGTCAAGAAAGTACCGGCCGACCTTGCCGCGCTACCGGAGTCCGGGGTCAGCGCCAGATCGAACAACTCTTTTTTTGGAGCAGGAGTATCTTCTGCGTTCTTTGCCACGACGTTCTACGCTCCTTTCGGGAGATGATGAACGACTTTATATAGTAGTTATGAGCTCGTTTGTTGATTTCCGTACTATTGCGAAACTGCGCTGGGCCGAGATGTGAGGCAGATCCCCGCTCAGTGAAGCCTTAGACACCGTGATTCCGCGAAAGGTTCCGGCTGTTCTCAATAAACTTGCCTGATCTTCGTATTGGCCGAATCCTCGTCCGGGTTTACTCTTTTCCGCTCGGGACCATCCATAATCCGGGTGCTGGTCGATGGATATATGGAACCCAATTCCATTGTCAAGTGGCCTTGAGGGCAGGCGTTTCTCAAGCGCGAGCCCGTCCAAATCGAGCGGGCTATACTAATCTGCGATTTTCGGGGTGTCAACCCTCAAACCATCGCACCGATTACCGCAGGTTGAAGCGGACGACCACGCTGCTGACGCAGGAGATGGGACGTCCGTTCTTCATGGCAGGCTCGAACCTCCAGCTGGATTCGACTATCTGGATGGCCGGCCCGTCGAGCTCGGGAATCGAGCTCGTCACCCGGAGTACCTCGACCCGTCCTTGCTCGTTGACGACGACCAGGAGCTTGACGGAGCCGGTGATGTTTTGGCGAATGGCCTCCTCGGGATACTTCGCCCGAGGCATGCGGATGGGCTTCGGTGCGGTATCCGCCTTGGGGAATTTCGGGATGTCCGTGCCCGTCCCACCGATGACTCCGGACACGACTCCTCCCGGCACACCACCGACGACGCCCTCCCGAAGGCCGACATCCAGGCCGGAAGCGCTCCCGTCGGCGAAGCCGTTCGGTATCTCGGCCGTAGGGACGAATCCGGCCGTCAGCATCTGTTCGGGAATCGCGGTGAAGCGCTCTGAGGCGACGAACGAAGAGGTCACCGCCGCGGGACTTACAGCGTCGACCGGGGCGTCTTGCTGCGGCGCTCCGGCCGGGCGTGCGGGTGGCGGCGGCGCGAGCCGCAGCAGGGGAGAGGCGAGATTCCGAGGGGGGCGGAGCTCTGTTGCCGTCGTGGATAGTGATGCTAGAGCGAGAGCGCCGATGGCGAAGGCGTGGACGGCGAGTCCAACAGGGGCGCCCAGCTTCGAACCGGAGGCGTAGCGTCCGGGCTCCGCCAACGTGGTGACGAACAGGCCGTCACCACTGGTTCCCGGATTACGATCGTCGACGCCTCTAGGCACGCCCCCACCCGATATCTATCGTTAGGGGCTATTCTACCGGAAAGCTTAGACGCGTGCCTCTGTTGCCTCCGCCTTCCGGCCGCTGCGAGCGGGACCTTCTCGAAAGGTCTTCCACCACAGAACGGTTGGCGAGGCGATCGCGATCGACGAATAGGTTCCGACGAGAACCCCGGCGACGAGAACGAACGAGAAGCCTCTCAACACCGCGCCGCCCATAGTGTAGAGCGCCACGACCACGACGAGAGTCAGGCCGGAGGTCAGAATCGTCCGACGGAGCGTCTGATTGATCGACACGTTCATGATTTCGGGTAGCTTGGCGCGACGCAGGAGCTTACGGTTCTCTCGCACACGATCGAAGATGACGATGGTGTCGTTCACCGAATATCCGACGAGTGTCAGAAACGCCGCGATCAAATACAAAGTGATCTCGATATCGAACAGGGAAACGAGCGCGAGCGTTACCAAAACGTCGTGAATGACGGCCACGGTGGCGCCGATACCGTAGACGAACTCGAAGCGAAAACCGATATAGCCGAGCATCGCGATGAGTGCGAAGACCGTCGCGTTTCGTGCCTTGCGCCGAAGCTCCTCTCCGACGACCGGCCCGACGACCTCCGTGCTCGAGTCGACGAGCGTGTGCCCGGGAACGCTCGACTCGAGGGCACGCAAAATGACGTTCGCCGTGGCGTCGAGCTGGTCTTCGTCTCCGGCCGTGCGCTCGACGCGGATCATCACTTCGTTCAGCTCCGGCGCGTCGTAGCGCTGGATGACGGCGTTCGCGACTCCTTGGTTTTGGAGCTCGGCGCGGATCGCGTCGACTTCGGGAGTGTTGGCGAACTTCGCGACCACGATGGTTCCTTCGGAGAAGTCGATTCCGAAGCGGAGTCCGCCTTTGCGAGCGATATCCAGCCCGCCGATGAGAACGATGATGAGTGAGATAGAGATGAAGTACCAGCGGTACTTCAGCCAGTCGATTTTGGTATCACCGATAAAATCCATTAGGTGTCTCGCAGTCTCGCTAGATGCTCAGAGCTTCGACTTGGCGCCGGCCGCTCAGTATCAGGTCGAACAGGAGTCTCGACACGAAGATCGCCGTGAACATGTTCGAGATCAGTCCGATACTGAGTGTGACCGCAAATCCCTGCACCGGGCCGGTTCCGAACTGGAAGAGGATCGCGGCGGCGACGAGGCTCGTCACGTTCGCATCGAAGATCGTCCAGAAAGCTTTGCCGAACCCCGCGGAGATCGCGGTACGCGGGGTCTTGCCGGCACGCATCTCCTCTTTGATGCGCTCGAAAATGAGCACGTTTGCGTCGACCCCCATTCCGATAGTGAGGATGACGCCGGCGATGCCGGGGAGAGTCAACGTCGCGCCGAAATAGGCCATCGACCCGACAAGGATGATCAAGTTGAGGGCCAGCGCGACGATCGCGTTGATCCCGGAGAGTCGATAGTAGAGAAGAATGAAGATCACGACCGACACCAAGCCGATCAACGATGCCGTGACCCCGCTACGAATGGAATCGGCGCCGAGGCTCGGCCCGACGGTGCGCTCTTCTTGATACTCGAGCGATGCCGGGAGCGCGCCCGATCGGAGCTGCAATGCGAGGTCGAAAGCGCCCTCCGGAGTGAAGTTTCCGGTGATCTGGCCTTGGTCGTAGATGACGCCTTGAATCGTGGGGGCGGTGAGGACTTCATCGTCGAGAACGATCGCGAGCTGCCGTCCCATGTTCTCTCGGGTATCGGCCTGGAACTTTCGCGCCGCCTCGGGCTGAAGCGTGAAGTTGATGTCCGGAGTCGAGGTGTCGGTATCGATTCCCGATCGTGCGTTCTTGAGGTCACGTCCGGTGATGATGGGGACGCGCTCGAGCAGATAGTAGGTCATGTTCCCGCTCGGGTCTTCGACACCGGGGACGATTTCCGTGCCGGCCGGCGGCTCGGGACGGCCGCCGAGAAGTTGATCTTCGGAGATGCCCACAGAACGCACGAGCTTGAGCTCGAGCATGGCGGTCTCCTGGATCGTCGTTTTCGCCCGCGCGACGTCGTCATAGCCGGGCAGCTGGATGAGAATCTGGCTGCCGCTCCCGCCGTGCGGCGCAATGACGGGCTCCGCCACTCCAAGCTCGTCGACGCGGCGACGGATGGTCTCGATGGCCTGAATGACCGTCTCGTCTTCGAGCGTTCCGATATCCGTCTCACGCATCTCCAACCGAAAGATGCCCCCGCTCTGGGCCTGGACGTCCCACGCAGGGTACGACTGATCGATGACGGTCCGGAAGTCGCGCTCCTTATTAGTGTCGAGGCCCGACACCGAGACCACTCCGGCCTCTACCCGTTCGATGCTCGAAAAATTGATGCTGTCGTCATCGAGCCTCGCGGTGAGGGCATCGACGGTCTCATCGGTCACCGCCACGAGCGCGTCCTCGGTATTCACCTTCATGATCAGGTGGATACCGCCCTTCAGATCGAGGCCGAGCCGGATCTTTTCCTCAGGCGGATAGATGGCCCAGGCGCTCGCCGCAACGACGACGAGCGTGAGCAGTGCTTTCCAACGTAGATTCTTCTTCATGGATTCTCGACTCCGGCCGCCGACCACCTATTGTCGGAAAAAGACGGCTGCTCTAGCTCAAGCGTGTTTCCCGGACTCCTCGACTCGCTGCGCGACCGCGGATTTCGCCACTTGTATCTTGACGCTGTCCGCCACCCGCAACTGGATGGACTCGTCGGTCACACCGACGACGGTCCCATAGATCCCTCCGCTGGTGACGATGCGGTCGCCGTTCTTCAACTCGTCGCGCATCGTCTCGGTGTCCTGCTGGCTCTTCCGCGCCGGCCGGATCACGATGAAATAGAAGACGCCGAAGATAATGAGCATGAGGAACAACGGGCTCCCGATCGGAGACCCGACGTCCTGCCACACCGCAAGCCAGATAGCGAACATCTGGTCATCATAGTGCAGCGGTTTTGGCGCTTCAACCGGAAGCGGTATCGAGGTGCGCGAGATCACTCCGGAGAGCGTCGAATCGACTCTCTTCGATCGCCTCCCGCATTCGCCGCATGAGCTCCAAGTAGAAGTGAAGATTGTGGATCGTGAGCAAAGTGCGTCCCGACATCTCCTTGGCCACGAAGAGGTGGCGAAGATAGGCCCTCGTGAACTCCCGGCAGGTGTAGCAGTCGCAGTCGGGGTCCAGGGGGGCTTCGTCGTCGGTATAGCGCGCGTTTTTGATCGCGAGCTTTCCCTCGCTCGTAAAGATCGTTCCGTTGCGCGCGTTGCGCGTCGGCAGGACGCAGTCGAACATGTCGACGCCGATCGCGACGGACTCGATGAGGTCTCCCGGTGTTCCGGCGCCCATCAGATATCGCGGCTTGTCCGTCGGCAGCGCGTCCGTCGAGATCTGGGTCATGACCCGTGTGAGATCCGTCGGCTCACCGACCGCGAGCCCCCCGATGCCGTAGCCCGGAAATGCGAGGTCGACGAGCGCGCGCGCGTTCTCGCGGCGGAGCGAAGCATCGACGCCGCCTTGCACGATACCGAACAGCGCCTGGTCCGGCCGTTTGTGGGCGGCGAGCGAGCGCTTCGCCCAGTCGAGGCTGCGGCGGGCGGCCTCACGCACGGAGGCGTCGTCCGTCGGGTAGAGCACGCACTCGTCGAGCACCATGGCGATGTCGCTCCCCAGCTTCTCCTGGACCTCGACCGCCTTCTCCGGGGAGAGCAGGTGGAGCGACCCGTCGAGGTGCGAGCGAAACGTCGCTCCCTCGTCGTTGACTTTGCGCAACGCCGCGAGACTCGCGACCTGGAACCCGCCGCTGTCCGTGAGGATCGGTCGCGTCCACCCCATCATCTTATGGAGTCCGCCGAGGCGAGCCACGCGGTCGGCGCCCGGGCGAAGCATGAGATGATAGGTGTTCGACAAGACGATGGATGCGTCGAGCTCCTCCACCTGTCGCGTCGTCAAAGTCTTCACGGTCCCCTGGGTCGCGACCGGCATGAACGCGGGCGTCTCGACTTCTCCGTGTGTCGTCGACAGTACGCCCCTGCGGGCGCTCCCATCCGTGCTCTTCAGAGAGAACTGAAATCGAGGCTCTACGCGCTTCACGCTTTCATCCGTCACGGCGATTCCACCGGTCGAGCACGCTGACGTCGAGCGCCGCGCAGGGTGACATTCTAGTTGACACCTTCATATCGCTCTCATATGCTACATCTAGTATGCCTAAGCTGGACTCAAACACTTTGTAGTTGTTTATGCGTATTCGAGCTCGTATCGCGCCACTCTTCGGCGCACGCTTGCTCGGACGGCAGAGTACCCGGTTTTGGCAAACGAGTGGGCACCCCCGACGAGCTGAGATGAGACACACCCAAGAGATCCCAACCAGGGGCTTCGAGTAGGTCGTCCGCGACATCTGCGAGGAGAGGAGGGCATACCGTGGCAGCAAAGAAAAAGGCAGCAAAAAAGAAAGCTACAAAGAAGAAAGCAACCAAGAAGAAAGCAACCAAGAAAAAAGCGACCAAGAAAAAGGCCGCTAAGAAGAAATAGCGACTTCCTCAGGGGTAACGAGAGTGGGGGTGATGTAGTCACCCCCCTATTTTTTTGTCCGAGCGCGGAGCCGGCTCCCCGAGAGCACGTGCCGCTCGAGCGCCCGCGCGACGCCGTCGTCATCGTTGCTCTCCGTTGGCGTGAAGCCTCTCGCCTGGAGCTCCTCCGAGGCATTCGCCATGAGTACGCCCCGTCCCGCCGTCTCCAACATATCCACGTCGTTCCAGTTGTCCCCGATCGCGAGCGTCTGCGTGATCGGGACGCCTAGGTGATCGGCGAGAAACGTAAGCGCGCTCGACTTGGTCGCGGCCGTCGCGAGGACGTCCGTGAGCGTGAGGTCTTCCCGGGGGTACTCGGTGCGCATCAAGCTCGCCGCCATGCCGCGCCTGTCGAGCTCGGGCCCCAGGGCCTCGACGAACGCGCGAGAAGTGGTGACACCTGCCGCGAATCCGATTTGGACCGGGTCGCGCGCGAGCCGGAGCGCCGGCACGACCGACGGGGGTGGGTGGGTTCGATGCAGGTAGCGCTCCAGATGCGGTAGTCCGATCGCGGTCTCGCGAAGGAGCAGATTCCCTTCCGCTTGGGGTCCGTCATGGACGACGGGCTCGATCCCGAACGTGTCCGCGATCTCGATGACGGCTGCGGCCGTTCGTCGCGGCAAGAGCCGTCGCCGAATAATCGAGCCGTCGACGCTGTCTTTGATAATGGCTCCACTGTTGGCGACGACGAATATGTCGCCGGACAACGCGCGCGCGAAACGCTCGGCGGCGGGAAAGCGTCGTCCCGTTGCAATGGCCACGGCCACTCCGAGCTCGAGACACTTCGAGACGGCGCGACGATTCGCCTCTGGAATCTCACCGCTCGAGCTCAGCAGGGTGCCATCGAGGTCGATGGCGACGAGAGCGACGTCAGCGCTCACGATAGGGAGAGGTGTAGCCGTCCCAGATCGTCACGCTCTCGATGACGTCGCCGGGCTCCATGCGGTCGATCGCGTTCATGCCCGATGTGACTTGACCGAAGACGGTCACGCGGCTTTCGAGCTGTGGTTGGGGCAGTTGAGTGACGAGGATCTGACTTCCGCCGGTGTCCGGGCCGTGCTCGACCATCGCGACCGTGCCGCGGACGACAGGCCGCATATTTCGCTCGGACCGGATCGCGTAGCCCGGGCCGCCGTTTCCGTCACCGCGGGGGTCTCCGGTTTTGATGAATGCATTGGGGACGACTTCGTGCACGGTGAGCCCGTCATAGAAGCCGCTCCGTGCCAAACGGATGAAATTCTGGACCGTGAGCGGCGCGTCGAGGACGAACAGCTCGACCTCGATGGTGGCGCCGCCGCGCGTTCGGATAAACGCCTGAGGCGAGTAGCGGGGATTGACGAGCGGCCGGTAAAACGCCATCCCGTGATCGCTGCTCAGGGGTCTGGCCGTCGCCGGAGACTCGGCGCTGCGATTCACGAGCTTGGCGGCGGCGCGCCGGACGAGGAAATTTTGATCGTCGAGCGCGGATCGAGCCGTCGTCTCCGCAAGATCAGGGTCGAGCCTCGCGAGCGCGTGGAGGAGCTCCGCTTTGACGCGAGGCTCGGCTCCGTCTTCGAGTAAGAACGCCTCATGAAGCGGCACCGCACCTTCGCTCGCGCCTGTTTCGGCGAGCATCTGGGCGGCGACGAGGCGCTCGAAAGGGTCGGCACCTTTCAAATGCGAGATGAGAACGGGTGTGGCCGTCTCGGGATCTCGTACGGTGAGGGCTCGTAGGGCCCGGGCTCGCACGCGCGCGTCCGACTCCTCAGCGATCGACAAGAGCAGCTGCGCGGGACGGGGGCCCTGTATGCGCCCGAGCAGATCCGCTAGCGCCGCGCGGACTTGCCAATCGGGGTCGTCCCCAAGGCCCGCCAGGAGTAGCCAGAACCCCTCGATATCCTGTCGTGCGAGCGCGGGAAGCGCGAGGGATCGCACCCAGTAGCTGTCGCTCCCGAGTTGATCGATGAGGGGCTCGATGGCCATGGGCGCTTCGAGCGCCGAAAGAGCTTCGAGAGCGACCGTTTGCACGTAACGCGTATCGTCGCCGAGCCGCGCCACGAGCTGAGGCACGACCTCCGTGAGGTTTTGAGCTGCGGCCGCGCGGATGGCCGCGATGCGGACACGCTCGCTCGGGTCGGCCATCAAAATTCGCACGTGCTGGGCCACTCCCTCCGTCCGGAGAGAAGCGTATCCGCGCGCGCCCCATAGACGGAACTCGGGGTCTCTGGAGCCAGCGAAGAAGCGCATGATCGGCGCGAGCTGATCGCCCTCGAGCTCGCTGGCCGCCCAGGCGGCCGGCCACCACACGTAGCGCGGCGTCGAGCCCTCGGTCGCGATCAACGCCCAGGTCCAGCGCAAGCTCGACGCTCCCGCGAGCGCGAACATTCCGGCGCGCAAGTCGGGATAGGAGTAGCTCAACGAGGACGTCTCCATATCCTCGACCCACTCGTAGGGCTCTCCTCCGCGCGGAGACGTCCGTGCGAGCGCAGTTGCGATGACTTCGGGGGCTCGCTCGCCGCCCTTCCGCCCGAGCGCCTCGATCACACGCGCCCGCACGTTCTCGTCCTCCGTGTCGTCGTCCAGGGAGAGTACCAACGCGTCGATGGTTTCCGGCGGGAGCGGTCCGGTGAGTGAGCCGAGCGCGAATGCGGCGTTCTCACGGACGAAGTCGGTCGGATCCGATAGCAGGTTCGTTAAGTGCGTCGCGGCCTCGGGATTATCGAGTCTTGCCAGGACGACCGCCGCTCTCGCTCGCACGCGGGCAACGGGGTCCTCGAGTCGGAGCACTACTTCGCCGTCGCCGTCGGAGCGTTCATCCTCGAGCTTGAGGAGCCGACTCAAAGTGTCTTCGGACGTGGGCGCCGGCGGCGCTTGGACGGGTTTCGCACAACCGTAGAGGAGGATCGCAGACAGTGCTGCGCCTGCCCAACACCTCGTCTTCGAGCTACCGCCCGTGATCCTTGTCCCGTTCACGACTGTCTAGCGATTCGTCGTCCCGCGCCGGCGTCAGGCCGGTCGCAACGTCCGGTAGGACACGCGATACTTCTCGACGCGATCTTCTTGCACTTCGTAGCCGATTCCAGGCCCGTTGGGGACCGCGATGGTGCCGTCGGATCGCACCTGCACCGGCGGCTCGATGAGCTCTTCGACGAAATACCTCTTGCTGTCTGCGACGTCGCCGGGAAGAACGAAATTCGGGAGCGTCGACAGGTGCACGTTATGGGCCCGGCCGATCCCGCTTTCTATCATTCCGCCGCACCATACCGGGATATCGTGCTCCGCGGCGAGCGCCGCAATATTCCGGGAGCTCGAAAGCCCCCCGAGTCGACCGGCCTTGATGTTGATGATGCGCGTGGCCCCCATCTCGATCGCACGCCTGGCGTCGTCGAGTGAGTGGATCGACTCGTCGAGGCAGATCGGCGTCTTGATCTTCTCCTGCAAGCGAGCGTGGTCCCACATGTCGCCATAGTCGAGCGGCTGCTCGATCATCATGAGCTGATAGGCGTCCATCTGCTGGAACATCTTCGTGTCGTCGAGGGTATAGGCGCTGTTCGCGTCGACCATGAGCAGGATGTCAGGAAAGCGGTGCCGGACCTCGCGAACGATGTCGAGGTCCCACCCGGGTTTGATCTTGATCTTGATACGGCGGTAACCGTCCTCGACCTCTTCTTCGATCTTGTCGAGGAGATCGGACACCTTGTCCTGAATGCCGATGGAAACGCCGGAAGCGATCTCCGTTCTCGTACCGCCGAGCGCCTGCGAGAGCGACTCACCGCGCGAGCGCGCATAGGCATCCCAGACGCCCATCTCGACGGCGGCTTTGGCCATGTTGTGGCCACGGACGTGTGTCAAAGAGGGTAAAACGTCGTCGGGGTGGCCGTATTCCTGCGCGAACACGTGAGGCGCAATGAAGTCCTCGATCGCGTGCAGGGCGGTCTTGACGGTCTCCGACGAATAGGACGGTGCCTCGCCCGCGACACATTCGCTCCAACCGGTCACGCCGTCGACGGTGACCTGCAAGAGAAGGAAATGGTCGGACGTGATGCGGGAGAAGCTCGTCTCGAAGAAGTGCTTCAAGTCGAGCTCGACTTCGTGGATCGCTATCGATTCGATCTGCATGATCTGGCGATCTTATCAGAGGCGACGGCTCCGTCCGAGCCCGGCCGTCGCTGCACCCCGTCTACCAGGGTAGGTATTTTCCGATGGCGTCGATCTTCGATAAGTCCACGTAGAGCACGGTAACCATCAGTAGCAGCAGCATGACGAACCCGACTTGAAGAATCCGCTCTTTGACGTTCAAGCTGAGGTCGCGCCCAGCGAGCCCCTCGACGGCGATCACGGCCATGTGTCCGCCGTCGAGCAACGGAATGGGGAGGAGATTCAGGATCCCCAGATTCAGACTGAGATAGGCCATCAGCATGAACAACGGTACCCATCCGCGGCGCGCGGTCTCTCCGGAGGCTTCCGCGATCCCGACGGGTCCCGAGAGATTCCGGACCGAAGCGCGTCCGGTGACGAGTCGTCCGAGCACCGTTAGCGTCAAGCGGGTAAAGCGGTCCGTCCGGTCGAGCGCCGCGGTGAACGCTTGCGCCGGGTTCGTGTACCGGATCGTGACCGTGGGCGGGGGGAACTCGATGCCGATCAACCACCGTCCATCGTCTTGCTTCGGGGCAAGGTCGAAGGCCAAGTTCTGCTCGCCCCGAAGGATGCCGAGCGAGACTTCGCCGCCCCCATGCGCCTCGATGGACTGGATCAGCTCCGTTATGTGAAAAATGGGCTCGCCTTCGACTTTGGTAATGATGTCGCCCGGCAGGATACCGGCGGCTTCGGCAGGGAAGCCCTCGTACAAACGGCCGACCTGAGGCTGCACCGCCGGAAACAGACCGACATAGCCGATCTCGTCTTCGCCGCGCGCTTCGACTTCGATGGGGAGCTCGATGGTGGCACCGCCGCGCTCCATTTGGAGCATCAACGTCTCGTTCGCGTTGATGAGAAACTTGTCGAGGGCCTCGCTCCACGTCGCGACCGCTCCGCCATCGATGGCCAAGATCGCATCGCCGGGCACGACCCCTGCCCGACTCGCCGGCGAGTCATCCGCGACGAAGCGGACGACGGGTGGATCGTCGAGCCCTGCGGGTTCTTCGATCCCGACCATGAAGAGCGCGGTCAGAATGAGAACGGCGAGGACGAGGTTCATTGCCGGACCGGCGAAGAGGATCGCCAAGCGCTCCCACTTCGACCGGCTCATGAACTCCGTCGGGTCGCCCGTCGCCTCGAGCGGGTTGTCGCCTGCCATCTTGACGTAGCCCCCCAGCGGGAGCGCGCCGATGCGGTACTCGGTGTCGCCCCACACACGTCCGATGATCTTGGGAGGAAAGCCGAGTGAGAAGACTTTGACTGTGACGCCAACCCATTTCGCCGTGAGGAAGTGGCCGGCCTCGTGAACGAAGACGAGAATTCCGAGAACGAAAATAAAAGCAAAAATCGTCGTTAACATCGTGGATTTACCTGCTCAGCCCACGCTCGCGGGCGCTTCGATGAGCCGTCCGGCCTCGGCCCGTGCCCAGCGATCCGCATCGAGAACCGTCTCGAGATCCGATACGGGGGTGACGTCGTGCTCCGAGAGCGTCTCTTCGAGGACCTCTGCAATCGAGAGAAATCCAAGTCTCTCTTCGAGAAAGGCGGCGACGGCCACCTCGTTGGCTGCGTTGAGAACGGCAGGGGCCGTTCCGCCCGCCTCGAGCGCGTCGTAGGCGAGTTTCAGACAGCGGAACCGCTCGAAGTCGGGCGGAGCGAGCTCGAGGGTCAGCGGCGTCTCGAGGTCGAGGGGCGGCAGGCCGGTCTCCATTCGCTCCGGATAGGTCAGCGCATATTGGATCGGAAGACGCATGTCGGTGACGCCGAGCTGGGCGATGAGCGACCCGTCGGTAAACTCGACCATCGAGTGGATCGTCGATTGCGGGTGGATGACCACTTTTACTTGCTCGTGAGCGGCATCGAACAGCCAACGGGCTTCGATGACCTCGAGGCCTTTGTTCATCATCGTCGCCGAGTCGATCGAGATCTTGGGACCCATTTTCCACGTGGGATGTTTCAAGGCTACTGCGGGGGTCGCGCTCCGCATCTCGTCGACGCTCGCGGTACGAAACGGCCCACCGGAGGCGGTGAGCCAAATTCGATGGAAGCCGCCGGTACGGCCGTCGAGGCATTGATGGATCGCGTTGTGCTCGCTGTCGATCGGTAACAGGATGCTCCCCGACGCCTCGACCGCGCGCGTCATGAGCTCGCCGGCCATCACGAGCGTCTCTTTGTTCGCGAGTCCGACCGTCTTGCCCGCTTCGATGGCGCGGAGCGTCGGGACGAGCCCGACCGCGCCCACGGTAGCGGAGACGACGAAATCGGCGTCCGGGTGGGTCGCGACGGCGACGAGACCATCGTTGCCGCTTACGAGCTCGACGTCGGGAAACTCGCTCGAAAGTGTGGCTGCGAGGCCTGGGTCTCGCAGGCTGACGATCTGGGGGCGGTACGTCGAAATTTGCGCGCGGATGTCGTCGATGCGTTTTCCGGCCGCGAGCCCGACGACCTGGTAGCTTTCGGGGAGGCGGTCGATGACGCGAAGGGTATTGGTGCCGATGGAACCGGTGGACCCGAGAATCGAAACGCCTCGCAAGTGATTGCTCCTCGACTTTATTCTAGCGTGTGCGTCGCGGTGGACCTAGTCACTCGAGGCCGCCATAGGTGTTTCGAGCTCTCATGAAGCGACGAGACGCAGGCTCAACAGAAGTCCGGGCGCCGCGAACAAAATGGAATCGAGCCGGTCGAGCATACCGCCGTGTCCGGGTATCAGTGCCGAAGCATCTTTCACGCCTGCGGAGCGTTTGAGGAACGACTCGAACAAGTCGCCGCAAACGCCGAGGAGAGCGAGGCCGACACCTACGGCTACCGCTCCTAGGGCCGACAGTTCCACGAATCCGAGCCGTTGAAGCGCGACCGCGGCGAGCACGGAGCCCAAGACGTTACCGGCCAAGCCTTCGATCGTTTTCTTTGGAGAGAGCCGTGGCGCGAGCGGGTGTCTTCCGACAGACTTGCCCACGTAGAACGCAGCGGCGTCGCCCAACATGACGATCGCGAGCAGGAAAACCACCCAGTGTCGCCCCGCGGGCTCCGGGCCGAGCATGCGAAGAGCGACGAGACTTCCGAGCAAGGCGCCTATGTAGAACGTGGCGAAGACGGTGCCGATCGCTTTTACGGCTGACGTCTTTCCGGGCGTCTCCGTCAACACGATGCCGCATCCGACGATGAGGATTGCGAGGAGGCTCGCATCCAGAAACGCGAGCCTTTCGGTCACGAACGAGAGCATCAACAACGCGGTCGCGGGATAGCCCGTGTGCGGGAGCGCTGTTCCTAGGCCCTTCGTCAGGTTCGACAGCTCCCAATAGGCTAGAAGCGCACACGCGAGCGCGAGTGCGAGAAAAGCCCAAGCAGGTGCCTCGAGGATGATGAGGAGGAGCAGCGGCACCGCGACGGCCGCGGTGAGAAGCCGTCTCATGGGATGTGAGAGCTCACGCAGTGCTGCGGGTCGGTCTTGCGATCCCGCCGTAGCGGCGGTCCCGCTTCTGGTAGTCGATGATCGATTCGAAGAGCTCTCGTTTTCGAAAATCGGGCCAGAGCGTCTCCGTCACCCAAATCTCCGAATACGCGATCTGCCAGAGCAAGAAGTTGGAGACCCGAAGCTCACCGCTGGTGCGGATGAGCAAGTCGGGGTCGGCCATTCCTGCCGTGTAGAGATGCGAGGCGAACAGCGCTTCATCGACGACGAGTGGTTTCCCCCGTGCCGCCGCTTCGTTGACGATACTTTGGCATGCGTCGACGATCTCGGTACGCCCCCCGTAATTGAGAGCGATATTGAAGAGAAGGCCGCGATTGTCGCGCGTCCGCTCCATTCCCGCCTCGAGCTCGTCCACGACGTCCTTCGGGAGCTCTGGCATGCGTCCCAGCACCTGGAAGCGGATGTCGTTTTTCATCAGCGTCGAAAGCTCGAGCTTGAGGTACTGCTTGAGGAGCTTCATCAGCACGTCGACTTCGCTTCGCGGGCGTTTCCAGTTCTCCACGGAGAACGCGTAGAGCGTCAATACCGGAACGTCGAGGCGGGCGCACGTCTCAACGGCCTCTCTCACCGATGCGATGCCCGCTCGATGGCCTTCGACGCGAGGGAGACCCCGGCCCTTCGCCCACCGCCCGTTGCCGTCCATGATGATCGCGATGTGTCGCGGGAGCCGCGCAAGGTCGATCTGCTCGAAAAGAGCTCGTTCCGCAGAGCCTTCCTTGGTGGTCTCGATGATGTCTTGTCGGCTCATGGCGGATCCGCGGAACGCTCTACTTTAGCATATAGAGTCGCCCGTCTCGCCGCAGCGAGGTCTCCGGTGGAGCGTCGTGCTATCGTCGCCGGGTGCTCGCGCTGGCGGCGTTTCTTGCTCTATTCGTGGGGCCGTTGAGCCCCGAACATCGGGCATTTCTCGAGGACGAGGCTCGATTCCTCCTGAGCGAGCGAGACCGCTACGCCTTCACCGAGCTTTCGACGAACGCGCTTCGGGAAGCGTTCATCCTACGGTTCTGGAACACCCACGATCGGGCGCGGAACCGGGAACGGATGGAGGCTTCGGAGCGCCTGTTCGGACCGGGCGGAAGGCATTCCGAGCGCGGAAGACTTTGGCAGCAGCTGGGTCCTCCGGACTTTAGAGAGGACTTTGCGCGCGCCGGCCATCGCTCCGTTCCGATGGAGCTTTGGCACTACGTCGGCTCGGACACCCCCTTTCTGCCATCGACGTTCTACGTGATCTTCTTCCGTCGGAACGGCGTCGGTCCTTTCGAGCTATGGAGCCCCGAGACGGACGGGATCGCCGCGCTGCTGCCGTCCGACGAGCCCGGAAGCTCCGTCGGCGCATCGCCGGTCGACGCGCTCGCCGATATCGATCCCGAGCTCGCCACCGCGGCCGTCGATCTCGTCCCCGGCGGGGGTGCGAGTGCATCGCGAGCGTTGCTCGCGGACCTCGACGGCTTTGCCGAGCGAATGGAGACGATGCGTGTGTTTGGGGAGCGCGTCGTGACCCACGCGACCGCCCGGACTTTGATGGGCCGGCTCTCGGCGAGTGTAGAGCTCGATGACGTCGGCGTCGCGGAGATTATCTACTGGTTGAGGCTTCTGCCCGGGCAGAGCGAGCGACTGGGCTGGGAGCGTTCCGGTGCGAGGTGGCGCTCGAAGCTGACGGTGATGGGACGGCTCGGGGACGGCGCCCGCGAGAGAGAGCGCTGGGAGGATGAGCTTTGGCTCGACGTCTCGGATGATGAACGGGAGCGACTCGCCGACACCGCGGTGAGCATTCGTGGTCGAAAGCTTTGGATTCGGGACGATCGCGTGCTGTCGTTAGCTCTCCTGAACACGGAGGCTAGTGTCTTTGCCACTGTCGACCTGTCCGAAGCTGAGACTGAGCCTGGCGGCGAGCAAGCGCCGGCCGGCCGGGTACTCTCCCGTGAGAGAACGCCCGAGGAGCAAGACCGGTATCGACTCGCGCGCGGACTCGCGCTCGTTGAAAAGGGTGAGATCGCCGCGGGTATAGGTGAGCTCTCGCCGTCGGATGTAGGAGCTCATCTAGCGGTTGCGCGCACGCTCTACGCGTCGGGCCGGTTCGATGCTCTGCTCGCGCAGCTCGGCCCCCTGTCGGCCCGCTTTCGCTCCGAGCCGGATATGTTCGTGTTGCTAGGCGCGGCGGCCGAGGCGTCCGGCCGCGTGCAGGCTAGCCTCGCGTACTACGAGACCGCGCTCGCGCTTTCCCCCGGGAACGCCGGTATCGCTGAGGCGCTCGAGCGCGCCCGCGCTCGCAAATAGCGGCCCGTGTGGGACCGCCCCACCTTCGCTAGCCCTTCGGGCGGGCCACGGTACAAAAGCTCTCCTCCTCCTTCCCCTCCCTCGGGTCCGAGGTCGATCACGCAGTCCGCACGGGCGATGACGTCGAGATTGTGCTCGATGATGACGACGGTATTCCCGGCATCGACGAGCGCGTGGAGGACGACGACGAGCTTGTCGATATCGGCGATGTGGAGGCCGGTCGTCGGCTCGTCGAGGACGTAGAGCGTCTTGCCGCGCGAGGACTTGGAGAGCTCGTAGGCGAGCTTGATCCGCTGGGCTTCACCGCCCGATAGCGAGTTCGATGCTTGTCCGAGCTTCAGATAGGAGAGTCCGATCGCGTTCAACAGCGCGATGGGTTTGTGGATCGCTGGAACCGCGGCGAAGAAGCTCGCCGACTCCGCGCAAGTCATGGAGAGAACGTCGTGGATGCTCTTGCCGGCGTACGTGACGGCAAGGGTCTCGTCGTTGAAGCGGCGCCCCGAGCAGCTCTCACAATGTATGTAGACGTTCGGTAGGAAGCTCATCTCCATCTTGATCGTGCCCTGTCCCTTACACGCTTCGCAGCGCCCGCACGACACGTTGAACGAGAACCGAGTTGGCGTGAAGCCGGCCATCCGCGCCGTCGGCGTGGCCGCGAAGAGCTTTCGGATCTCGTCGAGGAACCCGACATAGGATGCCGGGATGGAGCGCGGCGTCTTCCCGATAGGCGTTTGGTCGACCTCGAGTACGCGATCGAGGAGGTCGACCCCGGAGATCGTATCGTAGGCGCCGGCGAGAGTCGTTCCCCCGAGCTCGCGACGGACACCCTTGTCGAGAATCTCTCGAACGAAAGTGCTCTTGCCGGAGCCGGAGACGCCGGTGACCACGGAGAGCCTCCCCAAGGGGACGCGCACATCGATCGACTTCAAGTTGTTCTCGCGTGCGCCGATGACGTCGAGGGTCGGAACGTCTTCGAGGGGACGTCCGGACGCGAGAGGCGCCCGGCGCCCGAGACATTGGCCCGTGACGGAGTGCGGATCCGAAGCGATGTGGGCGGGAGAACCCTGCGAGACGATGGCGCCGCCTTCGGTTCCACCACCCGGCCCGAGGTCTATGACATGGTCCGCCCTCGAGATCGTCTCTTCGTCGTGCTCGACGATGATCACCGAGTTGCCGCCGTCGCAAAGCTCCCGAAGCGTGTCGAGCAAGCGACCGTTGTCACGCGCGTGCAGACCAATCGTCGGCTCGTCGAGGACGTAGCAGACGCCGGTGAGCTGGGAGCCCAGCTGCGCGGCGAGTCGTACCCGCTGTGCTTCGCCGCCGGAAAGCGAAGGGGCAGTACGATCCAAGCGCAAGTAGGACAAGCCGACTTTGAGCAGTAGGCTCAGTCGCTGGTCGACCTCTTTGAGGATGGGCTCCGCGAGAACGCGGGCGCGCGCGCTCGCCGCGACCTCGCCGCGTCGGATTTCGTCGAGCGCGTGGGTGAGGCCGCCCGGAGTCATGGCGGCGAGCTCGTGCAAGCGGAAACCGCCGACGCGGACGGCACGCGCGGTCTCGTGGACCCGGGCTCCGTGGCACGAGGGACAGTGGGCGCGGCTCCGGAACCTGCCGAGGAGCTCACGTCGCTCGCCCGTCGCGTCGACGTAGAGTGTGTCGAGCGCCTCTAGGATGTCACTCAAGAACGCGTCACGCTTCTTTTTCGCGACTCTTCCGAACGCGCGTGACGGGTCGATGCCGTGCTTCGTCGCCGCTTTCAGCACGCGCGCCGTCGACAGAGTCTTTGCCGGTGCTCGCGACCTCGCCTTCCGCTGCTGCAGGATCGCGAGAGCCCCTTCCTCGAGACTCTTCTTGGAGTCGGGGACGATGAGGCGGAGGTCGAAACTCTCTTGAACACCGGAGCCGGAGCACGTTACGCACGCACCATAGCGGCTGTTGAACGAGAACGCGCGCGGGTCGAGCTCTTCATAGCTTCGCTCACAACGTGGGCAAGCGCGTTTCTGGTCGTAGTAGCGTCGCTCGGCGCCAAGCGTCACGATCACGCTACCGCCTCCGAGGTGTAAGCCCCTCCGAACTGCCGCGGATAGCGTCGACGCTTGCCCCGTCGCGACCACGGCTTCGATGTCGTGCTCGGCGAAGCGCGCGAGCGGCCGCGCGTCGGCTGCCTCGACCACCTCGCCATCGATGCGAAGCTCACGGAAGCCTTCTTTGCGCGCACGCTCGAGCACGGCTCGGTGCGAGCCCTTGCGAGCGCGGATGAGCGGCGCTTCGATCGAGATCACGTCTCCGCCGAAACGGCTCTCGATATCGGCAACGATCTGATCTTCCGTCGAGGGCGTGATCGCGAGGTCGCAGTCGACACAGTATTGCGTCCCGAGCTTGGAGAAGAGAAGTCTCAGATAGTGATAGATCTCGGTGACCGTTGCGACGGTGGAGCCGTGGCCACCTCGCGTCAATCGTTGCTCGATGGCAATGGCAGGCGGCATCCCCTGCACGAGGTCGACTTCGGGCTTGTCGAGCACGTGGATGTATTGACGCGCATAGGCCGACAGGCTTTCGAGGAAACGCCTTTGCCCTTCGGCAAAGATGATATCGAAGGCGAGGCTACTCTTTCCGGAGCCCGATAAGCCCGTGATCACGACGAGCTGATCGCGGGGGATGTCGACGTCGATCCGCTTGAGGTTGTGCTGGCGTGCCCCTTTGATGCGAATGTGGGTGTCCGGGCGTCGACGTCTCTTCAACGCTTTGGGGGCGAAGCGGGGCTCGGCTCCGTTCAGATAGGCGGACAGCGCGATTCCCGTTGCCGAGTCCTCCGCGGCCGCTACGGTCTCCGGCGTGCCCTTCGCCACGATCGCGCCGCCGTTGTGGCCGCCCTCGGGGCCGAGGTCGATGACCCAGTCCGCGTTCTTGATGACATCGAGGTTGTGCTCGATGACGAGAACACTTGCCCCGCGATCGGTAAGCTGGTGGAGAACTTCGAGCAGAATGCGAATGTCCTCGAAATGCAAGCCCGTCGTGGGCTCATCGAGCAAGAACAGCGTGTTCTCGTGCTTCGCTTCGGCCATACGCGCGCCGAGCTTCAGTCGCTGCGCTTCGCCACCCGACAGCGTATTGAGCGGTTGGCCGAGCCGTAAGTAGCCGAGCCCGACCTCGGCGACGAGCTCGAGGGGTCTGGTGACCCTCGCTTCTTTCGCAAAGAACTGAAGCGCGTCGGTGACGGTCATCGACAGGACATCCGTGATGCTCTTGCCGCGATAGCGAACGTCTCGGACCTCGCGGGAGAAACGGGTTCCCTGGCACGACTCGCACGTCACGTAAACGTCGGAGAGAAACTGCATCTCGACCCGTTCGAACCCTTCTCCATCACACATCGTGCAGCGACCGGAGTCGACGTTGAAGCTGAACGTGCTCGCGGTATAGCCCCGGCGTTTCGCGTCGGGGGAGGACGCGAACAGGCGTCTGATGCCGTCATAGGCTTTGGTATACGTCGCCGCGTTGGCCCGCGGTGTCCGGCCAATCGGAGACTGGTCTACGAGAATGAGGTCCTCGAGGAGGTCGAAGCCTTCGATCGCGTCGCAGGCGCCGGGCTCCGATGTCGCTTCACCCTTGAAACGGCGGTAGCTCTTCGCGAGCACGTCCTCGATCAAGCTGCTCTTGCCGGACCCCGACACCCCCGTGACCGCGGTCAGCAGGCCGAGCGGGACGTCCACGTCGATGCCCTTCAAGTTGTTGGCTCGTGCGCCCCGGATACGCAGCCGGCGAGTCGAATGCGGCCGGCGCCGTCGTCCTCGGACGGGAATCGATCTCTTCCCGGTCAAGTACTGAGCCGTCAGCGATGTGCGCGCTCGCCCGACTTTGGACGTGGGGCCGAAGTAGACGACGTCTCCGCCGGACTCTCCGGCGCTCGGGCCGAGGTCGAGCACGTAGTCACTGCGTGCGATGACTTCCCGGTCATGCTCGACGACGACGACGGTGTTGTCGTTGTGCCGAAGCCGCTCCAATATGAGCATGAGTCGCGACGTGTCTCGAGGGTGGAGCCCGATGGACGGCTCGTCGAGGACGTAGAGAGTGCCGACCAGCGAGGAGCCGAGAGCGGTCGTCAAGTCGACGCGCTGCATCTCGCCTCCGGATAGCGTGCGCGACTGTCGGTCGAGCGTCAGATATCCGAGCCCGACCTGAACCAGGTAGTCGAGCCGGGTCTCGATCTCCCCCACGAGAGCAAGAGTGAGCCGGTTGTGGTCGAGCTCGACGAGATCGCGAAAGAATCGAAGCGCTCTGTCGATGTCGAGTCCGTAGAGCTCGGGTAAGGTCCTGCCTTGGAGTCGGTACAACCGCGCGTCCGGGCACAAACGCGTGCCGGCGCACGACCCGCAACGGTGGAAGCTTCGATATTTCGACAGGAGCACTCGGATGTGCATCTTGTACGTGCGACCTTCGAGCCAGTCGAAGAAGCCGAGAACCCCGTAGAAGCCGTCGTCGCCGTCGATGATCCACTCGCGATGTTTTGGGGTGAGATCCTGCCAGGCGCGCGAGGTTGGAATCTTGCGCCGCTGGCAGTAGGCCATGAGGTCCTCTTGAGCCTCCGAGTAGCTCTTCGTTTGCCAGGGCTTGATCGCGCCGTCCTCGATGCTCCGGCGGCCGTCCGGGACGACGAGAGACATCTCGACGCCAATCGTGCGCCCAAAGCCCTTGCAGTCCGGGCAAGCCCCGAGAGGGCTGTTGAACGAGAACAAGTTCTCGACTGGTTGGGCGTAGTCGATGTCGCAAGGAGCGCAGTGGCGACGATCGCTGAACCGGTGCTCGACGAAGGGCGCGCTCCCCCTCGTCGTCCACACGCTGACGCGTCCCTTGCCGAAGCGGAGGCCCTGCTCGAGGGCGTCGACGAGTCGCGAGCGATCCTTGCTCTGGAGCCGGAGACGGTCCACGAGCACGTGAAGCTCGGTCGGCGCTGGCTCCTCCTGCCGGATCTCATGCACGATGCCCGTCGAGTCGAGCCGTCGGAGAAAACCGCTCGCGTGTAGCTCGGCGGCCATCTCCTCCCACGGGACTCGCGTCGACAGCGCGAGTCGGAAGCTCACCATCGCCTTCTCGTCGGGCCCCGCGAGTAGCTGTCGAACGATGTCGTCAGGCTCGTCGGCTTCTACCGGCCGGTCGCAGACCCGACAGTGGAGCACCGCCAACTTCGCGAAGAGGATCTTCGCGAAATCGGTGAGCTCCGTCATCGTGCCGACCGTAGACCGAGAGTTCTTGACCGGATTGCTCTGGTCGATGGCGATCGCGGGGGGGATGCCTTCGATCGACTTGACCTGCGGCTTGTCCATGCGGTCGAGGAACTGGCGCGCATAAGTGGAGAAGCTCTCGATGTAGCGACGCTGGCCCTCGGCGTAGAGCGTGTCGAAGGCGAGCGACGACTTTCCGGAGCCGGAGACGCCGGTAACCGCTAGGAGGCTTCCGACGGGAATGTCGAGTGAGAGATCTTTGAGATTGTTCTGACGGGCTCCGGTGATCCGTATTCCGCGTTTGGCGAGAGACTTTCGACTCATGGATAGTCGACCCGTAGGAGGTGGAGGCCTTTTGCTTCCGCGGTCGGCCCGGCCTGGGTGCGATCGCCGCTCGAGAGGATCGCGCGGATCGATATGACGGGACGCTTGCCGCGTCCTACCTCGAGCAAGGTGCCGACCATGTTGCGGATCATGTGATGGAGAAAGCCCGTCGCCGTGACTTCGTAGACGAGCTCGTTCGCGTCCTCTTCGAACGTGAACCGTGACGAGAAGACCTGTCTCGTCGTCGTTCGCGCGGCGCAGGATGACGCTCGGAAGCCGGCGAAGTCATGCGTACCTTCGAAGAGGGCGGCAGCCTCGTCGAGTGCCGTTCTGGAGAGAGGGTGCGGGTAGTGACTCACGAATCGGCTCCGGAACGGGAGCGCGATCTTCGAGCGATCGAGGCGGTAGGCATACGTCTTGGACCGTGCGCTGTACCTCGCGTGGAAACCCTCGGGCGCCTCCTCGACCTCGCGGACACGGATGTCGCGGGGGAGGATGGCGTTCATTCCGCTCCGCAGGCCGTCCCGCGGTATCGGCCGCGCTAGCTCGAAATGCGCGACCTGGGCCCGTGCGTGGACTCCCGCGTCGGTGCGGCCCGAGGCGACGACAGGGACCGGCATCTTGGCGAGCGTGGAAAGCGCCCGCTCGACATGGCCCTGGATGGTCTCGTCCGCCGGCTGGATCTGCCAACCCCGATATTCGGTACCGTCATAGGCCAGCAACATCTTATATAGGGGCACGGCCACGTATTCTAGCCCTGCGCCGAGGCAGCCGCCGTACTAGAATGGGGACACTCGGGAACTAAATCCGTGGGCCGCGCGTACTGTCGTAGCGAGGTCCGCGCGATTGAGGAGCAAGGCCCCGTTCGTTAGGTAGCTTCAAGAGGAGAACCATGAAATCGATTCGCCCTATCGTGCCGCTCGTGTGTCTCGCCACTCTTTGCGCCGCAACGGCCGTGGCCCAGGACCCCGCCGAGCCCGCACCGGCCGATCCCAACGCTCAACGCTTGACGCTACAAAACGCGATCGAGATGGCGATCGAGAACAACCTCGACGTCTTGGTCTCGCGTCTCGACACCGAGGTGCGCGCGGCAGGTATCGTCTCCGCCGAAGGCGTCTACCAGCCGTTCTTCTCGGCTGCGTTCAATACGTTCGAGAGCTCGTCGCCCGCCCAGACGCAGCTCGTAGGTGCGCAGACCTTGACCAGCGCGCGCAGCAACTACAACTTCACGTGGCAGCAACAGATTGCGACCGGCGGAAATTACAACGTTCAATGGTTGAACTTGAGGTCGACGACCAACAGCGCGTTTGCGGGGTTCAACCCCCTCTACGACACCGGACTGAGTGCGTCGATCACACAGCCTTTGATGGCGAATTTCGGAACGGACCAGAACAAGCAGCAAATCACGCTCGCGCAGAACAACGAGCGTATCTCCAGGCGGCAGTTCGAGGTTCAAGTGATGAACACCGTGCGCGACGTCGAGTTCGCGTACTGGGATCTGGTGTTCGCGATCCGTGATCTCGAAGTGGCACAAACTTCCCTCGAGCTCGCGCAAGACTTGTTGCGCAACAACCGGATCCAAGTCGAAGTCGGCACGATGGCTCCGATCGACGTCCTCGAAGCGGAAGCTGAGGTCGCGGCCAGGGAAGAGACGGTCATCCTCGCGGAGGAGGCGATCCGGATCACCGAAGACATCCTCAAGCGCTTGATCAACGACCCCACCTCCTCGGAGTTCTGGGATCAGAGCTACAACCCGACGGACCAGCCGACGATATCAACAGTCGAGATCGATATCGACGAGTCGGTCCGCACCGCGCTCACCAGGCGGCCGGTTCTGGATCAATCGCGGGTCGAGCTGGAAACGCGCAATTACAATCTTCGTTTTTCCGAGAATCAGCTCAAGCCCCAAGTAGACGTGGTGGGCTCGCTCGTCTTCAACGGCATTGGTGGTACGCAGCTCGTGCGTGAAGGCTTTGCAGGAGAGCCGTCACTGATCATCCCGGGCGGCTACGGCGACGCGATCGATCAGGTGTTCGGTGGCGACTTTCGCGACTGGTCTCTTGGCCTCAACGTTTCGTATCCCCTGGGTAACTCGCAGGCCCGCGCGCAACATGCGCAAGCGCAGGTGGCGGAGCGGCAGCAGCAAGCGCTGATCAACTCGAACGAGCTTCTCATCGCTCAGGAAGTGCGAACGGCGGCGCGCGCGGTGCAGACGAATCGCAAGCGTATCGACGCGACGCGCGTGGCGAGAGACCTCGCTACGCGGCGGTTGGAAGCTGAGCAAAAGAAGTTCGAGGTGGGTATGTCGACGAGCTTCTTGATCGTTCAAGCGCAGAGAGATCTTTCGCAAGCCGCCGCTAATGAGCTGCGTGCGTTGATCGATTTCGTCAAAGCGATCGCTGCCTTCGAGCGGGCCCGCGGGACCATTCTCGACGCGCCGAATATCCGCCTACGCTGATCGGACGAAGCCCTACAGTTGGTTTTTCGTTGGGCTATCGCTGATCGCTTGACACCCTTCGAGCCCTCCGTTAACGTTGTTCTCACGTCACGTTCGATCATCGTCACCGAAGGGAGTCACGCATGGACAAACCCAACAAAACGTCGAGCCAGGAGTTCCTAGCGGCACGACGGAAGGCGATCGCAGAAAAGGCGAACAAGTTGAGAACGGGGCAAGCTTCGGCTGACTCTGGGGTATCGGTCAGTGATCACCGCACGAAGGCGAACGGCTCGCTCTCCCTACCGGGAGCGACACCGCAGAACCAACGCTGACATCGGCTCTCTCGAAAAAATCTCTCCTCCATAGCCTCGTTCGAGGCAGCAACAAACCTCGGCTCGAACCAAAACCTAAAGTAGCGTCGTAGCTAAGGCTCGCTAACTGTCTATCGACTAGCTTCGGGACATCTCGATGAAGTCGAGAGCACGCTCTGAAGCCCAAAAAAAGCGAGGCGCGCTCGACCGCCCGACGAATCCCACATGGCCGGCGCCTTCCGTTAGCTCGAGGCGCACGGAGTCACCGACGGGCCAATGCGACACGCTCTCTATCGGAATGAAGGGGTCGTTCGTGGACGAGAGCACGAGCGTCGGCGTTTCAATCTCGCTCAAGCGCGGTCCCGCGCTGACGCGGTCGTAGTAGTCGGCTGCGTCGCGATAGTGCCCGTAGTGGGCGGTAATGATGTCGTCGAACTCCCGGAGCGTCGCGATGTTCTTCTCACGCCCTCGCTCGTAGCGATCTCGAGATCGTGCTTGCCGCGCGCGGTACGACGCGCACAGTGAACGGGTGAACCGTCGTCCGTAGTACCAGTTCTTGCGCCACTCGAGGGCGTCGGCCGAGCGTGACATATCGAGTGGCGGGCATATGGCGACCGCGCTCGCGAGCTGCGGGGGGAGCTCTCGTCTCTCCTTGGCGAGCGTCAGGAGCGATAGGCCTGCGCCGAGCGAGAAACCCACGATCGCGAACGTCGCGGTCCGTGACGCGAGCCAGCGCGCGACGGCCACCAGGTCCGTCGTGAGGCCCGCGTTGTAGAGTCGTGGGCACAAATCGAGCGAGTCGCCGCATCCGCGCATGTTCATCCGGATGACGTCCCATCCGCGACGAAAAGCGTGGATGCCGGTGCTGACCAAATAGCCGGCCCGATCGGAGCCTTCGAGTCCGTGAACGAAGACGATCGCGCGACGGTCCGTCCGACGCGGCTGCCACGAGGCGCGGACGAGGAGCTGCACTCCATCATCGGAGGGGACGACGATGTCCTCGCTCGGGAACGGCCAGCGGAGCGCCGTCCGCACGACTTGGCCTCCCACCGTCTGCAGGTGAGCACCCGCGACGAGAGGCCGAAACGACGTCATGTCGTAGGCTTGGGCTTCGCGATGATCTTCAAGCTGCCCTGATGGAACGTCTCGGGCTCGATGGCATGTGCGCTCAGCTCTTCGAGCGTCCTCTCGTAGTCCGTGTCGTTGCCGTAAGCGAGAAGGAGCGCCCCGCAGGCGTCGCACGTTGCCACATCGCGGTGGCGTTTCAGGCTTCGGCGGGCCTCCTCGACGCAGCAATCTCTCACGACACGAGCCTCTTGAGCCGGCAGAGATCGCAACCCTGGTCGCGGTGCCGAGGGCAGTTCTCTAGGATACCCATTCGAGATAGCGCGAAGTCATATTTGACCGGGTCCTCCGGGTCGGCAAGCCTGAGGCCGTCCGTGATCTCGACCGCGGTGCGAAAGCCCGCTGTCTTCCGTCCGCTGAGCCCGAGATAGTGCCCGATCCGATAAATGTGGGTGTCGAGTGGAATGACGAGGTCGTTCGCGGCAACGGACCGCCACAGTCCGAAGTCGAGTCCGTCGTCGTCCCGTACCATCCAGCGGAGGTACATGTTCATGCGCTTGCACGCTCCGGTGTCCGGGTTCGTAAAGAAGAAGCGGACGCCGGCATTCCGCGGCAGGGTCCGTGACCGGTACAGTCCTCCGTGATCGAGGGCGAGCGCGCGCGCGGAGAAGCGCTTGATGCTGCCCGCCATGTCGTTCGGCCTGTAGCTCTCGGCGAAGAAGCTCCCGATGCTTCCATGCGAGTCGAGCATCTGGCCGGCGAAGTGCACGAGGCACGCGACGTCTCTCGCGCGCGACCAGCGATGCTGGAAGGAGCCCAGGGACCGGTGGGCGGCCCGCGGCGACAGGGTGCGCGCGAAGCTCGCCGGGTGATGGCCCATCCAGCCGACGACCCGCGTCAGGCTAGATGCGATCGATTTGACGTTGCCGTAGGCGAGTCCGGAGGCGACGAGCCCGACCACTTCGCGGTCCGCGTCGTCGTCGAAGCGCCGTGGGAAGGCGAGAGGGTCGCTCTCGAGGAATCGGGTGTCGTAGCGTCGTCGTAAGTCTTCCAGCCCCCGCCTCAGTAGAGCCGGTCGGGCGGTGCTCACTCGGCCGTCCAGACGACGCGTCCCGCCACGAGGGTCTTGACGGCGGCTCCGGTGAGCTCCCAACCCGTGAACGGGGTGTTCTTGCCGCGTGACCGGAAGCGGGCCGGGTCGACCTTCACCGGGCGATCGACGTCGAGCAGCGTGATGTCCGCGGGGGCGCCTCGTGCGAGCGTACCGCCAGGCACTCCCAGGATCGTTGCGGGAGCGGTCGATAGCAGCTCGACCATGCGCGAAAGCGTGATGACGCCCGGGCGCACGAGTCGGTCGAGGCACAAGGAGACCGCCGTCTCGAGCCCTACGATTCCGAAAGGCGCGTGGTCGAAATCTTCGCCCTTCTCATCGGCGTGATGCGGGGCGTGGTCGGTGGCGATGGCATCCACGGTGCCGTCCGTAAGGCCTGCGATCAGCGCCTCGCGGTCACTCTCGGCGACGAGTGGCGGCTTCATCTTCGCGTCCGTGTCGTACGTCTTCACGCTTTCGTCGGTCAACACCAGATGATGAGGCGTGACCTCGCACGTGACCGCGACCCCTTTCGCCTTGGCCGATCGGACGCGCTCGAGTGCTCCGCTAGTGGAGAGGTGGGCCACGTGAAATCGAGCGCCGGTCATTTCGGCGAGAACGACGTTTCGGTCGACGGAGATCTCTTCGGAGGCGCGGGGAATGCCGCGGAGCCCCAGCGAGGTCGACCAAAAGCCTTCGTGCATCACGCCCCCTGGGTGGAGCTCGGGCGTTTCGCAGTGCTCGATCAACGGTATGTCGAACAGCGTGGCGTATTCCATCGCGCGGCGCATGACGCCCACGTCCTGGACGGGGAGGCCGTCGTCGGACACGGCGACCGCACCGGCTTCGACCATCTCGCCCATTTCGGAGAGCTCCTGGCCGAGCATCCCCTTGGTGATGGCGCCGATCGGATAGACACGCGCTTTGTCGGCCAGAGCCGCTTTCTTGAGAATGAGCTCGGTGACCGCGGCGCAGTCGTTCGGAGGCGACGTATTGGCCATCGCGGCGACGGCGGTGAACCCGCCCGCGACCGCGGCATGTGCACCGGAGGCGATGGTCTCCTTGTACTCGAAGCCCGGCTCGCGCAAGTGCACGTGCATATCGACGAATCCCGGAGCGGCTACGAGGCCTTTGGCTTCAATGACCGCCGCGTTCGCGGCGACATTCGGGATCGTCTCCGACACCTGCTCGATATGGCCGTCGACGATCCATATATCCGCCGTCGTATCGAGTTCCTGGCTCGGGTCGATGACCCGCGCTCCTCGCACCAACAGCTCGGTCATGGATCCTCCGGTGTCTCGTCCTTCGCGCCGGCCAGTAGATACAGCACCGCCATGCGAACGGCCACGCCATTCGTGACCTGGTCGAGGATGAGTGAGTAGGGTCCGTCGGCGACGTCGGAATCGATCTCCAGGCCGCGGTTCATCGGGCCGGGATGCATGATGACGACGTCGGAGCCTGCGCGGCGGAGTCGCTCCGGGGTCAGCGCGAACAGGCGAAAATATTCTCGGATCGACGGAAAGAACGCACCCTCCATTCTCTCTGTCTGAACCCGCAACATCATGACGATATCCGCGCCTTCGATCGCGGCATCCATCGTCGGTGCGACCTCGACCCCGAGATCGCGGATCCGCGGAGGGATCATCGTCGGTGGGCCGGTGACGACGACTCTCGATCCCATCTTGCTTAGCAGTCGCAGGTTCGAGCGAAAAACCCGGCTGTGGATCAGGTCGCCGACGATCACGACGTTGAGGCCCGACAGGGTTTTCTTTTTCTCGCGGATCGTAAAAGCGTCGAGGAGGGCCTGCGTCGGGTGCTCGTGCATGCCGTCGCCCGCGTTGACCACGGCAGCGCCGAGCCGTTTCGCGACGAGGTGTGGAGCGCCGGAGGCGTGATGACGCATAACGATCACATCGGGTGCCATCGCCTGTAGGTTACGCGCGGTGTCGAGGAGGGTCTCGCCCTTCGAGACCGAGCTTCCGGCACCGCTCACGTTGACCGCGTCCGCGGAGAGGCGCTTCGCTGCGATCTCGAAGGAGACCCGGGTGCGCGTGCTCGGCTCGAAGAACAAGTTGATAATCGTGCGTCCACGGAGTGTCGGCACCTTCTTGATGGAGCGCGCGCTCACTTCCTTGAAGGACTCGGCTGTATCGAGAATGAGCTCGATCTCCGATCGATCGAGGCTCTCGATGTCGAGCAGGTCCTTGTGCCGTAACTTCATTCTTGGAGCAGGACTTCGTCGCCGCCGTCCTCTTCCGATAAATGCACGCGGACGGTTTGCTCGGCGGTCGTCTCGAGCTGAGCTCCAACGTAGTCGGCGTGGACGGGGAGCTCGCGCAGTCCGCGGTCGACGAGAACGAGAAGCTCGATCATTCTCGGACGTCCGAAATCGATGAGCGCGGTGATGGCGGCGCGGACGGTGCGGCCGGTGTACAGGACGTCGTCCACGAGCACGATCCACGCGTTGTCGACGTTGAAGGAGAGGTCGGTGCGACGCACGACTGGCTGTTCTCCGATCGCGGTCAAGTCATCCCGATACAGGGTGATGTCCAAGACGCCGAAATCCGGTGCGCGTCCCGTCCGGGCCGCGATCCGCTCTTCGATCCGCTTCGCGATCGGTACTCCACGGGTGCGGATCCCGACGAGTGCGAGGTGGTTGGGAGTATCGCGGGTGCGCTCGATGATCTCGTCGGCGAGACGATCGAGGGCCGCGGAAACCGCATCGGCGTCCAGGACCCGTGATTCGCGCACGGCGCGGATTCTATCATTCCGCATTGCGCCCTGCGACGCGACTAGCGGGCTGCTGAGGAAATAGGGGGGACACAAGGTGCCGCGAAATAAAGGAATGCTGCGAAATAGGGGGACACAATACCTAATCAAGGGGGGGACGTGGAAATATGGGGACACAAACCCTAATTACGCGGTTTCTTGAGCGTGGTTTGCGTCAAGAATAGAGTAATTAGGTGTTGTGTCCCCCTATTTCCCATTTCCCCCCTTGATTAGGTTTATGTCCCCCTATTTCCACCTAGCGGGGCTCGCTCAGGTTGGGGACCGCGTCTAGCGGTGAGCCGTCATCGCTTTCGTCGACGTCACGGCGGGCTTCGATGAGGAAATCATGGTACGAAGAAATGAACGAGACCGGCTGCGTACGCACGACCTCCTGTTCGAGCACTTCGAACAGCAACTTCCCGTCCATGTCCTGGCCTAGGGGCAGATCCATGAGATACAAGAGGGTCGGAGCGACGTCGAGTACGGACGCGCCCTGGATCTTGACCCCTTCCGCGATGCCCGGACCGTGCACGATCAACAAGCCGTCCGGTGCGTCTTCGTGGAATCCGGACAGGTGAGGGTTTCCTTTGAACTTCTCGACGACGCGGCGCGCGAGCGACAGCGGCTCCATGCCGTGTCCGGAGACGACCATGAGGATCTCGTCGTCCTGTCGCGATTGGATGTACTCCCCGAGAATGGAGTCTAGGTAACGATAGTAGGCGTCGACCGCTTGACCGTATTTCCGGATCTCTTCGTCGCTCACGTCTCCGAACCGTTCGGGTCGCTGAAAGCGTGTGAAGTAGTGGCCGATCGCGTCGAGTCCAAAGAAGTAGATCGCGAACACATCCGGCGAAAGCTCATCGCGTAGCAGCGTTCCGATGTTGCGGTAGGTGGAGTCGTCCGCGAGCGCACGACGGAGCTCTTCTTGCCACGGAAAACCCGGCGGGGCGTCGACCGAGTCGTCGACGAACTGACGGAGCGTTTCGTCGTCGATCTCTTCGGGAAGGACGACGAGCGAGCTCAAGCGAGACATGAGCTCCTCGGGATGAGTGAGATTCGGAAGTGGAGGCTCGAATCGTTCGCGGACCTGACGGTGGAAGTACTCGGAGATGACGAAGCCGCGGATCTCCTCGGCCGGATAGGCGCCCCACCACCTCACGAGACCGACGTCGACGCCAAACCGGCTCAGGATGTTCCAAAACGCTTGGGTGCGTCTCGCGCTGCCGGTGACGACGCTTCGTTCGAGGATGCCGATACGGTCCAACGTCGCGAGGTCGATACCGCGGGGCTCGAGCGTGGCCGGCGTGACGACGTAGGGAAACCGATACCGGTAGAAGGCCTTGAGGCCGTGGACGCGGGGAAGCTTTGCCGTGGCGATACTGGTCCACACTGCGAGCGAATCGGTGGGGTAGAGCGTTTGCAATGCGCCGGACGCCCCCCCGTCGATGAGGCGGGCAAAATTTGGGAGTCGGCCTTCCGCCACCGCCGGCAGTATGTAGGACATCGACGTGGCTTCCATCCCGAGGACCGTCAGCCTTCGTGCCGACGGGTTGTCTTGGATGGGCATCCGCGGGAGCGTGCTCGCGACTTCCGGGGCCGGCCGTAGCAGGAGCGGCAGTGTGAGCGCGGCGCTCGCGACGAGCGCCGACAACACATAGCTCACGACGAGGCCTCGCCGGCCGAACGAGTAGTGAAACAGGGACACGACGAGGAGCACGGCAGCAGCAGCCGTCGCGACGGTCGCGGCGATTGCAAGGACCCTGAGTGTCTCGGGGGGAATGAATAGCCGCACCTGGACGAGGTTGTGCCACAACAGCGCTGCGCCTCCCGCGAACACGAGCATCAAGAGCCACGTGAGAATCCGATAGGACAGCCACGCCGGACCGAGAGGCTTCCCGCGCACCCACTCGACTCCCCAAAGGAGTAGCCAGAACGAGATCGCCGCTCCGATGCCATAGGTGAGCGCGAACGTACCGAAAACGGAGAGCACGTTCGTCCACGTGTGCGGGATGTCGGGATTGAGCAGGAAGATCGACTCGGCACAGACGAGCGCTGCCGCGATGCCGGCCGCGATGCTATTGGTGAGCTTGCGCATCACTCGGCGACGACGTTCGAGAGTTTGGCGCGAAGCTCACGTAGATCGTCGGGTATGGGAGCCTCCCAACGCAGCGTCGCGCCGGTCATGGGATGCTCGAGAGAAAGCGATTGGGCATGGAGCGCGGGTCGCGGAAAGATCGCGAGGCATCTTGCGATCCCCTTGCTGGGCGCACCGTAGTCCCCGTCACCCACGAGAGGGAAACCCGCTTCGCTCAGATGCGCTCGGATCTGGTGGGTGCGGCCGGTGTGGATCCGGATCTCGAGCAGCGAGCACCCGGGAAACGTTTCGAGCGTCGCGATCTCGGTCAATGCTTCTCGCCGCCGAGGTCCTCGGCTGGAGATCTTGGTCCGCTTGAAGGGGTCGCGCCCAATCGCGAGGTCGACCGTCAGTGTCGCGGGGGTGTGGCCATGCGCGAGCGCCAGGTAGCGCTTGTCTACCCGCCGCTCTTCGAAGGCTCGCGCCAGACCTTGATGCGCGCGATCGTGCTTCGCAACGATGAGGACACCGGTCGTGCCTTTGTCGAGACGGTGGACGATACCGGGCCGCTCCACCCCTCCGATGCCGCTGAGATCGTCGCAATGGGCGAGGAGCGCATTCACGAGTGTGCCGGATCCGTGGCCGGGTCCGGGGTGCACGACCATCCCGGAAGGCTTGTTAAGGACCAGGATGTCCGTGTCCTCGAAGAGAATATCGAGGGGAATCGCCTCGGGGAGCGGTTTTGCCGGTACCGGAGCGGGAATCGTCACGTCGATCCGCTCGCCCTCCCGGCACGCGCGTGAGGGGCGGGCGGGCTCTCCGTTGACGCGCACACGACCCTCCTCGATCCACCGCTTGATCCGTGCGCGGCTCACATCCTCGAGCCGTCGGAAGACCGCGACATCGAGGCGCAACGAGACTTCTGACGGGTCGACGAGCCAGTCGGTGCTGTGCTCGCGCGGGTCGTTCACGCCGCGCGCTTTTGCGGGAGTCGGCGGAGCGTGGCGAGTGCGAGGATAGCCACCACGATGAGAACGATCGCGATGATTTGTGAAGTGGAGACGGTGCCACCGAACGCGAGACCCCGGTCGAGGTCGCCCCGAAAGAACTCGATGACGAAGCGCGCGACGGAGTAGGTCGCCACGTAAGTCCAGAAAATCTGGCCGTCGAAGCGCTTTTTGCCGGTCAAGTAGATCAAGAATCCGAAGATGGCGAAATTGATCACGGAGTCGTAGAGCTGCGTCGGGTGAAGAGGGATGCCGAGCGGCACGCCGACGATCTCGCGCGCATAGGGGTCGGTAAACGTGACGCCCCACGCCGCGGTGGTGGGTTTCCCGTAGCAGCACCCGGCGGCGAAGCAGCCGAGGCGGCCGATGGCGTGTCCGAGCGCGACGGAAGGCGCGAGAATGTCCGTCATCCGCCACACCGAGAGCTTGTGAGTGTAGAAGAACCAGATCGATGTGGCGACGGCGGCGATCAGGCCTCCGTAGAACACGCCGCCCGAGCGCACCAGGCTCCAGGGGTCATGCTGGTAGTGGGTCCAATCGACGATCAGCAACAAAGCCTTCGCACCCACGAGCGCCGAGATGAGAATGTAGAGGCCGAGATCCATCGTGAGCTGAGCATCGACGCCGAAGCGCTTGCCGCGCATCGCGGCGACCTTGAGCGCCACGAGGAAGCCGGTGGCGAGAAGAAAGCCGTAAGTGTGCAAGACGGCGTGGAACTCGAGACCGAAGAGGCTGACCTCGCCGAAGTCGAAAAGTTTTGGGAACACCTAGCTCTCTCCCTGACCGGCGCCGATGGGCGCGCTGATCTCGGCTTTCGTCGTAGGCTCCGGCCGCCGGAAACCATCGAGGAGTAACAAACCGACGCCGATACAGATACAGCTATCGGCGATATTGAATGCAGGCCAGTGGGTGTCGCGGTAGAAGACGTCGATGAAGTCGACCACGTAGCCAAGCCGTAGCCGGTCGGTAATGTTTCCGAGGGCCCCACCGAGGATGCAGGCGAGTCCGCCCCGGGTGAGACGCTCCGAGGGCGGTGCTTTGAGAGCGTAGTACCCCACCGCGACCATCGCCCCGCCCGACAGGAGCGTGACGAGAGCCGTTTTGAAAGGAATATCCGCTCGAGAGAGTATCCCGAACGCCATGCCCGTGTTTCGGACCAGCGTGAAGTGCATGAAGTCCGCTATGACCGGGATCGATTGCCCGAGCGTCATCTGACTCGTGATGAGCACTTTAGTCAGCTGGTCGGCAGCGAGGATGGCCGCCGCGAGCCAAAACAGGTTCCCGATCCGGGCCGGGGCGGCGCCGCCCTTCATCGATTCCATGGAGTACTCATTGAAAAGTCCGACCCAGACTAGCACTGAGGTCACTCGATTTTCAATGCCGGGCGAATCCGCTCCGCTAAAGGCCTCGCTCTATTTATTTGTCACTATGTGACTTACCTCACTCGCCTCGCGAGCCTCGAGGTGGGAGTGTTAAGATGGCTCCCGCTGCCCGGGGCAGTGTGCCCATGCCTCCGACGGTTCGTGTGTTCGGACGCCGATGCCCCGCGGGAGTGAAACCTGCGAATTCGAGAACCCATGGCTGACGCACTATCGATCCTCATCGTTGACGATGATGCTTCGGATCTAGCCGCCATCGAGTCCGCGGTCGAGCGCCTCGACTGCGTCTTGCACAAGGTTTCCGACCCTCATGAAGTCCTCGAGGCGGTGCGGCGCGAGAAGCCGACCGTGGTGATTTTGGATGCGCTCCTGCCCGGTCTGTCGGGTTTCGATCTCTGCAAGCAGATAAAAGAGGACCCGGATCTCACGGCGACCCAGGTGCTCATCGTGACGGGCGTGTACATAAAGGATCAGTACCAGCAGGAGGCGCTGCAGATATTCAAGGCTGATGCCTTCATGACCAAGCCTTTTCGCGCGCCGGAGCTTCAACGGCTCGCCGGAGAGCTCTTGACCGAGAGCTCGGGTGAGTTGCCCGCGTCGGAACCCGCGACGGATCCGGCGGAGCTGCTGCCGGCGCCGGCTAAGAAACGAGGCCTTCTCGAACGGCTGTTCGGGAAAGGAGCCGCCGAGCCGGAGGCGGGGGAGAGTGGTTCGGCGCTTGGGATTGCGGAGGAGCCGGAAGAGCGGCAAGCGCCGGAGAGCGAACCCGTGGACGCTCCGATGCCGGGCGCGGAGGAGGACGGTGAGCCGCTTTTGGAAGCGCCCGTCAGCGCCGAGCCCGAGATACATCCTGAAGTCGAGCCCGAACGGGTCGACGCGGTCGTTTCGGAGACGTCCGGAGATGTCGTGGACGTGCCCGAAGAGGCTGCCCGAGCGACGCTTTTGTCGCCGGATGCGACTTTGGTGGCCAGTCCGGTCATCGCCGCTGAACGTGCCGCGCCCGCGCTCGAAGCGGTCCCCGTGCCCGAAACGAGCGTCGACGACGCGCCGGCGGACGAAGATGACGTCTCGGCGGAAGCTGCAACGAACGGAGAGGCGAGCGCTCCATCGATCGAGGCCGAGGATGTCGACTGGAACGCCGATACCGTCCCGATCTACCGTGAGGATCGCTTTCGCGCCGAGCTCAAAAGAGAGATCGCCAGATGTCGGAGGGTCGATCGTCCGCTGACGCTCATCCTGATCAAGATCCGCGATCTCTCCCAGATCGTCGAGCTGTTTGGCGGTGATATCCGCGAGCCCGTTCAAAAACACGTCGCGGAACGCGCTGCCGCGACGCTGAGAGAGGTCGACCTCGTTGGCGTCATGTCGTCCCCGGATCTCGTTGCCCTGGTCGCATTCGCGTCCGACAAGTACGGCGGCGAGCGCGTGATACTCCGGATCCGTGATGCGCTGACGAAAACACCATTCCGGGTCGGAGAGGAGCTCCCGCCGATCGTTCCCGAGCTCGGATTTGGTGTCGTGAGCTTCCCGGAAGACGCTTCCGAGGCGGCCGAGCTGATCGCCTCCGCGATCGATCATGCCGGAGATAGCTAGCGGCCGGCATTTTCGGGGATTGCTTCCGTCGACTCTCGAGCCGTATCATTCCTGCCTGTGAGCGTCGCGATTCGAGATGTTTGCGAGCTGGCCGACTACGAGGCCTGTGCCCACATGCAGGTCGAGGTGTGGGGATTCCCGGAATTCGAGGTCGTCCCCGCGGGGCACCTCATCGCGATGCACCACTACGGTGGGACCTGTATCGGCGCGTTCGAGGGCGATCGCATGGTCGGCTTCGTGTGCGGGTTTCCCGGATGGGATCACGGCCACGCCTTCCATCACTCGCACATGCTCGCAGTGGTGCCGGAGTTTCGCGGGCAACGTCTCGGTGAAGCGCTCAAATGGGCCCAGCGCGAGCGGGTGCTCGCTCAGGATCTGTCCCTCATCAACTGGACGTTCGACCCACTCCAGGCGCCCAACGCCAACTTGAACATCAACGTACTCGGCGCCGTCGCCGGGCGATACAAAGTCAACCTCTACGGCGAGAGTGACAGTCCGCTACATGGAGGCATCCCCACCGATCGCTTCGAGGCCGAGTGGCACCTGAGTGATGAGCGCGTCACGAACATTCTCGCGGGGCGCTCGAATAGCGATCCCTCGTGGGAAGCGCTTCGCCTCGCGAATCGGACGAGACGCAATGACGATGGCCTACTCGAGTGCGAGGGGATCGAGCTCGGGATCGATGACGACGCGGTCCTGATCGAAGTCCCGCGGACGATAACCGACCTCATGGAGCGCGATCGCGACCTGGCGTTGCGCTGGAGGCTCGATACCCGACGTCTCTTCCAGGATTATTTCGCCCGGGGCTACTGTGTGCACGAGCTCCATCGCGGTGAGACCACCGCGTTCTACCGTCTCGTGCGCGTGGCGAACGCGGCCGAATAGCTTCTCTACTTCCCGACCCAGCAAGGAGCTCTCTTCTCGAGGAAGGCGCTCATTCCTTCTTGGGCGTCGAGGGCGACCGCGTTCATGCTCATGACTTCTTTCGCGTAGCCGTAGGCTTTACCTTGATCCAGGTCGATCTGGGTGTAGAACGCTTGTTTGCCGAGCGAGATCACGAGAGAGCTCGCGTCGGCGACCTTGCGCGCGAGCTTATCCGTCTCTTCCCGCAGCCGCTCCGGCGGCACGACGAAGTTCACGAGCCCCCAGTCACTCGCCGTCTCGGCGCTGATGAGCTCGCCGGTCAGAAGCATTTGCATCGCTCGCTTGCGCCCGACGGCTCGAGAGAGGGCCACCATCGGAGTGGTGCAGAACAGTCCGATCTTCACGCCCGGCGTCGCGAATCGGGCGCCTTCGGCCGCAACCGCCAGGTCGCACGTCGCCACGAGCTGGCAACCGGCCGCCGTCGCAATCCCGGGAACCTCGGCTATGACCGGCTCCGAGATCCCCTGGACCGTATCCATCATCTCGATACACGTCTCGAAGACGAATCGCTGGTGAGGCAAGTCTTTGTCCACCATCTCGGGGAGAAAGTGTCCCGCGGAGAACGCCGGACCTTCCGCGGCGAGAACAATGGCCCGGACGTCGTCTCGGGCGCTCAGCTCTTTGAGGCCACGGGTGATCTCTTGCATCATCTGGACGGAGAGCGCGTTTCGTTTCTCCGGCCAGCAGAGCGTGAGACGCGCCACGGGCGCGCCGTCGTCGATGACGATACGTTCGTAAGACAATGGTTCTCTCCTTTGGGATCAGTCGGAAACGAACTTCTTCCACACCGACTCCGGCGAGGGTTCGGTCGCGAGGCTACCGATGACCAGGCCCAGGATCGAGGCTGTGGCTGCCGGATAGATGATGTAGTCATAGTCGAGCGGCATCTCGAAGAGCCCGAGGTTCAAGTGGCTCATTCCGCCGCTCGCGAGGGCACCGAAGGCGATCGTGGTGACGATTCCGGCGGCGATGGAGGTAACACCGCCCGCGGGGGTGACCCGCTTCCATAGAAACGCCGCGAGCAGGGCCGGTGTGACCGCCGCTCCGACCATCGTATAGGCGTAGAGCGCCATATCCAGAATGCTCTCGAATCGTGTCGTCACCAGGAGAGCGAGAAGCGCGAGGAAGACGATGGAGATCCTTTGATAAAGGATGAGCTTCGTCTCGCTGACGTCCGGGTCGATGAAGCGTTGATAGATGTCGCGCGCGAAGTTCGTCGACGGCACCATCAAGAACGTCGTCGCCGTCGAGAACACGATGGCGACGCTTCCGGCGAGAAGGAGGCAGCCCGCGAGCACCGGGAGATTGTTCCGTGCGAGGACGAGCAGGACGGTCTCCGTGGCCCGGGCGTCGAACGTCCCGTCTGCGGCACGGAAGGCGGCGTCCGTCCAGTAAGTACCGGCGGCGAAAATGGCGGTCGTGTCCAAAAGCGTCTCCACGAGCACGACGGCGACGATCATTCCGATCACGGCTTTGCGCGCGGCGCGCTCGTCCTTGGCGGCGAAGAACTTCTGGTACATGCTGCTTTCCCCGAGTAGAAGGAACAGCGTTGGAAGGAAGAGCCCGATCGCCGCGGAGACGCCGAGCCTTCCGGTAATCGTGAAATGTGTCGCGGGGAGGGTCTCGGTGAGGGCGGACCACCCGCCGGCGCCGGAGAGCGCGAGAGGGGCGGCGACGATGATACCGATAATGATGATGAGGCCGTTGAACACGTCTAGCGAGACGATAGACAGCATCCCCGCGGTCACGGTGAACAAAATCACGAGACCGCAAACGATCGCCTTGCCCACGTCCGGGTCGATCGCCGGGTAGAGGATGTTCAAGAGGCGTCCGCCGCCGATGAACTGATAGCCCGCGATCGTCAAATAGGCGATCACGATAGCGATCGTCCCGAGGAGCCGAGCCGCCGGATGGTAACGGGTCTCGAGAATATCGGGCACCGTGTACTGGGCGATCCGGCGCACGCGCCCTGCGAGAAAGTAGACGATCGCGATCCCGACCCACGCGCCGGCGCTCATCCATAGCGCGGAAAAACCCTCCCGAAATCCGCGCCCCGCCCCTGCGAACAGACTTCCCGAGCCGATCCAGGTACATGCGAGTGTGCCCACGAGCATGTACCACGGCACGTTACGGCCGGCGACCATGAAGTCATCCTGTGTCTTGATCTGACGTGAGCGCCACAGCGCTACGCCAACGAGGAAACTCAGGTAAACGACGACGACGACGACGTAGATCATCGCGCGATTCTACCCCGAAGCGGCGAGCTCGTCGTACAGGCGGCGCTTCGTCGTCTCTTCCGCCCACGTCGAACGGATCGCGTTTCGGATGAGCTGCCGGATGTCGTCGATCGTGAAACCGGACTGCTCGACGAGCGCGTTGTACTCGCCCGCGAGAGAGGTCCCGAACATCTTGGGGTCATCGGTATTGACCGAGACGAGAAGCCCGTCTTCGAAGAAGGAGCGAATGGGGTGTGCCGCGAGATCGGGCACGACTCCGGTTTTCACGTTCGAGATGGGGCACATCTCGATGGGAAGCTGTTGATCGCGCAGCCACTCAACGAGCTCCGGGTCTTCGACGGCACGGGTGCCGTGTCCGATGCGGTCCACGGCCAAGCTCCGGACGGCCCCCCAAATACTGCCCGGCCCGGAAGCCTCGCCGGCATGTGCGGTGGTACGCAAGCCGAGCGATCGCGCGCGCTCGTAGACGTGCTCATACGGCTCGGGCGGATACCGGTGCTCGCTACCGCCGAGCCCGACGCCAATCACGTGCAACGAATCCGTTTGCGCGATCTCTTCGAGCCAAACACGCCCTCGCTCGGGTCCGAAATCTCGGGTCAAGTCGGCAATCAGTCTGACTTCGATCCGGTCGCGCTGAGAATCCAGGCCGCGCCGCACCGCCTCGGTAATCCGCGCGACGTCGAGTCCGTGCTGCATGTGAAAGTCGCCCGGTGAATGGAACGCTTCGACGTAGCGCACGTTTTGGCGGGCGAGGTCCTCCGCGACAGCGGCGGCGATAAAAGTGAAATCGTCGTATTCGCGGATGAAACCGTTCTTCCACATCCACGTGTCGAGGAAATGCGGGAAGTCTCGATAGAGGAACCTCGCCTCGAGCGCTGCTATCGATTCCGTCTCGGCATCCCCGCCATACTTGCGCACGAGCTGCCACAGCGCGGGCAGGGGAATCGCGCCCTCGAGATGCAGGTGGATCTCGACCTTGGCGAGCCTGTCGATCGTGTCCGTGACGCTCACAAGTTTCGTCGCGGATCGAACTTGGCTTTCGCGGTTTGCTCCTCTTCTTCGCTCACGGCGGTGAAGTCCTCTCCCGGGTTGATGAATCGGTTCATCTCGATCCGGTACTGGCGTGTATAGAGCTCTCGATAACGACCGTTGGCTGCGAGGAGGCTTTCATGGCGCCCGCGCTCGACGATCTTTCCACCCTCGATGACGAGGATCTGGTCGGCGCTCACGATCGTGGAGAGACGGTGCGCGATGACGAAGGTCGTCCTCCCGCTTCGCAGCGATCGGAGACCGTCCTGGATCAGTGACTCGCTCTCGCTGTCGAGGCTCGACGTCGCTTCATCGAGAATCAGGATCTTGGGGTCTGCGAGAATCGCGCGCGCGATGGCGATCCGCTGGCGTTGGCCCCCCGATAGCTTGACTCCCCGCTCCCCGACGATGGTCTCGTAGCCGTCGTCGAACTGCGAGATGAACTCGTGGCAATGAGCCACGCGGCTGACCGCTTCGACTTCTTCTCGGGACGCGCCGGGACGAGAATAGGCAATGTTGCTGGCGATGGTTCCGTCGAAGAGGAAATTATCTTGCAGCACGACGCCGACATGGGAGCGATAGTCCGAGAGGCGAATGCCTTCGAGCCCGGCTCCATCGATCACGATACGGCCCGAGCCGGGCTGATTGAACGCGAGCACGAGGCTAGCGAGCGTGCTCTTGCCGGAGCCGCTCGATCCCACGAGCGCGGTCGTCGTTCCCGCCGGCGCTTCGAACGATATATTCTCGAGCACGGGAACGCCTTCGGTATAGGAGAAGCCGACATCCTCGAAACGGATGTCCCCGCGAACGTCCGGAAGCCTCGCCTTGGCGTGGTCCTCCTCGTCCTCGGTCAATCGGGAGCGGATCTCGCGGATGCGATCGAGTCCGGCAAATGCCTCGCTCAGCTGCGTCGAGATCGATGAAATCTGAACCAACGGTGCGGCGACGAGTCCGGTGAAGAAAATGTACATGACGAAGTCGCCGAGGCTCATGTCGCCGCTCAGAATCGACCGGCCACCGACGAGGATCATCAAGACGCCAACCACTCCGAAAATGAGAGTCGAGCCTGCCGACAAGCCGGCCATTGCCGTAACGGCTTTTCGGACGTTGTCGAACAACGCGTCGACGTTCGCTCCGAAGGTCTGCGATTCTCTATCCTCCGCCGTATAGGACTTGACGATGCGAATCCCGGAGAGGGCTTCGCCGAGCCGTCCGGTCGCGGCCGCGTTGAGCTCGCCTCTCTTTCTGAACAGCGGGCGTAGCCGCGTGAACGCGAACGCCATCATGATCCCGAAGAACGAGAGCACGATGAGCGTCAGCGAGGTGAGCTGCCAGTTGAGGTAGAAGAGGACACTCAACGCGACGCTCGCGGTGAGAAGCCCTCCTGCGAGCTGAACGAGTCCCGTCCCGACTAGATTTCGGATCCCTTCGGCGTCGCTCATGATCCTCGAGATGAGCTCTCCGCTCTTCACTGAATCGAAGTAAGCGATAGGTAGTCGCAAGACATGCTCGTGGACCGTCTTCCGCATCTCGGTGATCGCGCGCTGCGCGGCCACGCCTAGAATTTGGGAGTTCAGAAAACCCGTCGTCGCCTGAATGACGGTGGCGGTCCCCGCGGCAGCCGCGAGCGGGCCGAGGAGGTCGGCACGGCCGTTGCCGATCACTTCATCGACGAGGAACTTGGAGGTGGCGGGGAGGACGAGCGCTGCGAGTCTCCCCATCGCCATGAGCGCGAAACCTATCGCCAGACGATGCCGACGCTCCCATATGATTTGCTTGGCTTCGCGCCATACGACTCCTCGGTCCTGGACCTTTTTCACCTTTGTAGCTTAACACCTACGTCAGTGCTGGCCTTTCACCACGAGGTGTGGTATATTCCAGGCTCCCCGGCAATCAAAAAACTGAATATCCGCAAGGAGGTAGGTGTGAACACTGTCTCCCGTCGGCCTAGAGGCTTCTCTATCGTGGAGCTTCTGGTCGTCATGTTGATTATCGTTATATTGGCTGCCGCGTCCATTCCGATGGGCCTGAACTTCGTCAGGCACTATAAGATTACCGGGGCTGCCCAGAACGTCGCCGCGCTGGTACAACGGGCGCGTGCGCAAGCTGTAAAGCAAAATACGGGTAGGGGTATCCTTCTTAACTTCAACTACCCCGTGGACACTCAGATCCAGTTCACTAGCCTGGATCCGAGCCCGATGACGGGAAACTGGGACGGCAATTTCTACCCCGCCAACCCTGGTGTGTTCGACCCCGGCGTCACGACGGACTACGGAACCGTGCCGACGCCGCCCGCGAACATCGATCCGCCCGATCTCGCATCCGGCGTGGAATCGCCTCACGGCATCCCGTTGCAGATGCCGACGAGCATCAATTTCGACCTCGGGGCTCGGAATGCGCTGTTGTTTCGCGCCGACGGCTCGGTGGCCGCGGTCGATGCCGGGGGGCCGGCTGGAAACCCGGCGATCGTGCTAGCTCCGAACGGGATCGACTTGCTGATCACGGTCCGTGATGCGGACACGAATCTCGTTCGCGTCGTTCGCATCGGCCCTGGCGGCCGAGTGCGCGTCGACGATTTCGAGACGCCTTAGGGGCCCTTATGAAAAAGACGATCTCTCTGCTACCACTTGGACGAGCCACTGCCAATGCCGATGAGCGCGGGTTCACGCTCATCGAGGTCATGATGTCGATCGTGATCTTGACGATCGGGCTATTGTCGCTCGCGCAAATGATGGTGCTCGCCACCAATTCGAACTCGCTCTCGGGCCGTATGACCTCTTCATCGGCGCTTGCGAAAGAGCAGTTGGAACGCTTGAAGGCAACGCCGTTCTACACCGATCCGACGACGCGTACTCGGAGTCCCGCGCTCATCGATGGTGGAGGCGTGGACAACACCGTTGCCGGGTATGTGAGCTATTTCGATACGGACGGGCTTCCCACGGCGCAGGGTACTGCGTTTCTGGAGGTCCGCTGGCAGGTCACGAGCGTCCCGACGAATCTGCCGCTCGAGATGGTTGAAATTCGAGTCCGTGCTCTTCCAGTTGGAGGAGCCGCGGATCAGTTTGCCGTGATCGGCGAGGCGCGCTTCATTACTTATCGAAGCGCGAATGTGGGTTGACGATGAGCGAGAAGAAAAACTTGAACCAGACGAGCATCCAGAGAAATTCTGAGGCGAGCTTGATGACGAGCGACACGATGGCGCCATCCGAAACCCGGCGTCGTGAAGCGGGGTCGGCCTTCGTCATCTCGATCCTCGTGCTCTTCGTTCTCTCGGTCCTCGGCATGGCGCTCATGCTGACGACGACGACGGAGAAAGACATCGCGATCAACTACCGTTGGGGAGAGCAGGCGTTCTTCAATGCGGATGCCGCGCTCGAATATGGCAAGAACGAGCTCGCAGCTCACTTGCTCAACGCGAACGATTTCGCCGCCATTCTTCCGCCGGCGCGGCCGGACGTCACGGTCACGGATTCGACCCAGCCTTGGGGTGCGGGCCATCCGGATCCCGGTGCTTGCAGCCCGACCGCGAATGGATGCCGAGACTACCAGTATTTTGCGGATCGGTGCCCTCCAGGCGGCGGCGGTCCCTGCGTAAGAGTCTATGTAGGCCGTGTCCTGACGCGTGTCGACGGGTCGCTGGCGCAGTACGACTTTCGAATGCCGTTGGCGTCCGTACCGGGTGACTTGGACGGCGACGGAAACGCGGATGTGGAAGGGACCGTGACGCTGTGGGTACGGCGACCGGTCTCGGGCGGACAGGATTACGGAGCACCGACGCCGGCGCTCCCCGGCGGGCGCCATGACCGTGTCATTCTCACGGCTGAAGGCACCGCGCCCGGCGCTCAAGGAGCCGGAGCCGGTCGGTCCGTCTCCGTCCGTCGGCTCGAAATGACAATTCGGCCCGCAAGCGCGGGTGTCGAGGGAGACCAGTACTCGGATACGAGCCGCGCAAGCGATACGGATCAACGTCGCGGCAGCTACGACCAAGTGCGTTCGGGCTCACTGGGAACTCCCTGATGGTGCATCGACAATCGAGGAATATGCGGGGTAAGAACATGCTTTTGAATCAGACGATCAAACGGACCGTACTCGCTCTGATGGCCGTGACGATTGCGTTTACCTGGGCGCGAACGGGTCGCGCGCAGGCGCCGCCTTGCATCGTCGAGCGCGGACTCGATCCGCTCGATGTCGTGAACTCCGGACCACGCCATAACGTGTGGGTCATTCTCGACAGCTCGTTCTCGATGGCAACGGAGTTCGGTGGCTTTCTTCCGGTACCGTGCCCGCCGGGCGCGATGACCGGCACGTGTAAGCTGCACGTGGCGAAGCGCGTGATCTCGCGCTTGATGGACACGCTCGTCGACGGCGCGGGGCGCCCCCTCGTCAACTGGGGGTTCGCGCACTTCGACGATACGCGTGACGTACCGCCGCTAAGACTTCGACGGCCGGCGCCTCCAGCACCTCCGCTACTGTGGGATGGCGATGGGCGCTGCGTCGAGATGGGGCCGGCCGGCCTCATTCGACGGACGGACGCTCCGGACGACCTCGACGACTACTCGGACAAACCGGATGGATGCGTGGGGTTGAGGGACGCGACCATCTCGCCTCCCGGTCGTTGTGGCTTCGACTCGCGTCCGGATATTCGAACCGTTTTGAACAGCGTCGCCCCTTCCGGCATCACGCCGATTGGCGTCGCGTTCTCGGATATCGCCGAATATGCCAGGGGCAAACACCGACCGGACGATGGCTCCACACCTAGCACGGTCGACTATGTGGCCGGCCTGCTGCCCGACCAGAAGAACTACGTGATCCTCGTGACGGACGGGCAAGACACGTGCGAGTGCACCAAGGGTGGCTACGTCGCGTCGAATATCAATTCGCTGACGAACGCCGTCAACATGCGTCCGAACCAGGCTAACGCCAACATTACCGTGTCGCGCAACCCACCGACGCCGTTGTTCGTCGTGGAGCCCGATCGCGCCTCCTACAACGCGGGACTCAAAGCAGAGGCCGCGCTGCAGGCGATCGACCCCGCCATTGATGGCTCGAAAGGCAATTCTTTCGTTATCGGCATGGACCTGTCCCCGGTAGACAAACGCCGCATCAACACGATCGCGTGGATGGCGAGCGGCGCCGGCTTGTCGGCCTCGGGCCGACCCCAGAGCGAGATGTCGGCAGCGTTCTTCGCCGATGACGAAGACGGGCTCGTCAACGCATTCGAGGACATCCTCTCTCGGGTGAGTATCCCGCCGTCACGCCTCGCGCTCGGCGCGGCTACGGTCGCGAGTGTGAAGGAAGTGATCTCCACGCACACGAATACGAGAGTGTCGGGTATGGACGTCTTGCCGAGCACCGGCTCCGACCCCTTGGAGTACCGTTCGGCACGTCAGATTCGGTCGAACCACCGCAACAACGTGCAGTTCGCGACGTCCGTCGAGGTGCCTGGATTCCAGGGACATTTGACGGCGACCAACATCTACAAGGTCGACAAGGTGGACCCCTCCGATACGTCGCCCATTCGACCGAGAACGGATCGGGTGGCCGACTTCACGGAGATTTGGGACGCCGGCGACGAGCTTCAAGACGATGACCCCGATACCCGTCCGATGTTTTTTACCAAGCGGGGCTCGAATGCGGTCTTGCCGTTCAACCGCGGAAACGTTACCCCGGCCGATCTCGGGGTGAGTGCCGGCTACTTGAGCGGTCTAGACGGCATCGGGGCTAGAACTGCGGATGACGCCCGAGACATTGTCGTTGCTGTCACCAGAGGCTATCGCCTCTTCGTGGATACGGCGGTGGGCGGCACGGGCACGATCTATAACATCGCCGGAAATCTCAACTTGACGAAGTTCGAAGAGGACGGCCTTACCCCGACGTGGAAGCTCTATGAGAGTACGGGGAGCGTCGCCGTCGTATCCGAGCCGCCCCGATCTCCGGATTTCGATCCGGTCCTGAATCATGGAGCGGAGTACGGCGTCGGAGGTGAGGAGCCCGGGGACGGTTTCTACTGGGATCACATCAATCGACGCACGGTCGTCTACTACACTTCGAACTTCGGGATTCTTCACGGCTTCGACGGCCAGTACGGAACGGAGGTCGTCGCGTTCATTACGGACGACACGCTGGGCCTCGACCCGACCGAAGTGCCGGGCAGCCGCGATACTCTCAAAGATGTCGTCGCGGTCGTCGTCAAGCAGAATAACAACGTCGTGAATCATCAGTTCACTCTCGCGTCGGCGCCGACCGCAACTGACGTGTTTCTCCGTTCGGACCGAGGCCGTGACGACGACTGGCACACGGTCCTCGTCTATGGACGTGGAAAGGGCGGTCGGTTCATCACCGCGATTGACGTGACGAGAATTCCCACGAATCCGAGCACGCTCAGGCAGCTCTGGAATCGCGGCAACCGGGAAGGCATCATTGAAGGCGTCATTGACGGACTTGGTGAAACGTGGTCCATCCCGGTCATGGGTAATGTGAACACGGCCGCGGTGCCGAGTCCGACGGATAACCGAGCGGATCAGTGGCTCGTCTGGGCTGGTGGTGGCTATGGCTGTAACAACCCCGAGAACGAAGGTCAGTTTCTCTTCGCGTTTCGGGTGGAGGACGGCTCCATCTATTACACGGCTCAGGTCACGAGTGACCCGGCGGCGCCTATCCCATACAACGCGCTTCCGGCTCGACCGACGCTGTTCAACCCTCACGAAGAGGACACGACGGATCACAAGGATTTTACGACCCGCGTCTATATTCCGGATCTTCAGGGCAACGTGTGGAAAGCGGACACGTTGGACGTCGACCCGGCGAACTGGACGTTCGGTGTCTTCGCGGAGATGGGGACCGATCACCCGATTACGGCTCCCGTCACGATCCTGAATGACGTGTTCGACACGTCAGCGGTCTACGTGATGGCGGGCTCGGGCGGGGATCGCCGGGCGCCCATCCCGGCGGCCGGCTTCGTATTCCGGATTTGGCTCGATACCGATCCGGACGGGTCCAACACGTTTCAATATGCGTCTACCGACATACCCCCCTTCGAGCAGGCATTTCGTATCGGGGAACGTATGTGGGAGCAGGCGGTCACGATCGGCCAAATTGGAGACGTTCGCGAAGCGGTCGTGTTTTTCCTTGCGTCCGAGGAGACCTTCGACGCGAATGTCTGCGTCGTGTCCTTCACGAGCACGCTCTACGCGGCCGGTATCTCCAGCGGGTTGAGCGACTTCGATTTGGACTCTTCTCAACCCGGCGCGGAATCGGCGGATCTCGGTCAAGGCAAAGCCTACCAGTTCGCGCGCGATGGGAACCTCTACATCACGCGAAGCGGAGGTCTGTCGCTCGATGCCGACGTCAGCGTTTGGGGCGACGGGCAGTTCGACGACGAGCTCCCTTCGGGTGGCTTGGGCGGCTTCAGTGTCCAGCTACGCGTGGACGGCTTCCGGATCTCGCCGTTCTAGAAGCTCTTCTCGAGTTTGGGCGCCCAGATAGTGTTGCACTATCTGGGCGCCGAGCTCTTTCCCGGAAAGCTCGGCAGCGTGAACGCCACCCGTATGTAGGGACGCGAGCCGGCGTGCATGTGCTTCCAGCATCCTGGTCGCGGCGGCGCTTTCATAGCGCTCGCGTTCGTTCCGAGGAGCCCGTGCCGCCATCTCGACGAGCGCGGGATCGTCCAGGAACAGGCATACGAGATCGTGGAGACGACCGAGCGGTCGCAACCCGTCCAGCATCGTTTCCGCATGCCGGTCGTCGAACGCGTGGGTGATCAGGAACACGAGAGACCGGCTCCCGCACCGTTCGACTAGCCTCTGCCCCATCAGTCGATAATCCGATGGCTGGTCGCTGACTTCGAGATCATAGCTAGCCGAGAGGATGGTCTCCCAGCCACCCTCGCCGCACACGGGCCCGATCACGCCCTCGACGCCGTTCGACGACGCGAGCAGCGAAACGCGGTCTCCGTGAGAGAGTGCGACGCGGCACGCGTCGAGTGCCGCGTTCAGTCCGCGATCGAGCTGGGCTTGGCCTTCCCATTCGCCTCCCATCGAGCGCCCGCAATCGAGCGCAATGACGACGTCTCGACGTTGTCGGGCGCGCAAAGCGGTCGCGGCATCGTTGCCACCTAGTGGAACGCGGACGTCCGGATAGATGCGTACGTCCTCCGGGAGCGCTAAGAGAGCGTGGCGCTGCCAGAGTCGCCACGGGCTGTCATATCGGAGGTGCACGGCGCCGAAAGCGTGGTCCCCGCGGCGGGTAGGCTGGATTCGGTAGCTAACGTGCGTTTCGCCGTTGTCGAGCTCGAGGCGCGCGGGCAGCCCTTTCGCTCGGCAGGACCGAGGCGGCTCGTCAATGAGATCGATCGTGAGCCGTTCGCCCAACGGAGCCGAAACGGATAGATGGACGCGGTGGTCGCTCCCGATGTGTAGCGTGCTCGAAACCGTTCGCTTCACGGCGAGCCTGCCCGGTCGGAACGATCTGGCGAGGTCGACGACCGCCGCGACAACGATGGCGCCGTTCAACAAGAGTCCGAGCGATCCTGTCCCGGGGTACGAGGCTCCGAAAGCGAGCGTGGCTCCGCTTACCGCGAAGCAGGCGAGGAGTCGGTATCGAGGCGTCACGAGTGTGGCTTTCGGTCTCTTCGGGCTTTGTGCAGGTTGCGTCCGAGCGCTTCGGCGTGTGCTGTCATGTTCCGCCCTCTCCGAGCCATCGGTCTAGGTGCCGGGCCGAACCGTTGACTCGTCTTCCACCCGAAGAGTAATAGCAGGAGGGCCGCTTGCAGCGTCACGGGCCGGAGGGGTTCCCCTAACAACAATGCGTGGATTCTCGCTCCGCGAGAGGTCGCGCCCGAGTCGCTCCACAAGGTGGAGCCGACGAGCTCCGAGGGATGGGTGACGCCGAAGCTGGCCGCGAGAACGACGATCAAGGGCACCGCCCAGAGCCACGCACCGCTCACGGACCTCATCGGCCCGGCTCCGTGGCGCCGAGCGAGCGCTCGATCTTCATCGCCTCCACGCGGCAGCCGAGCTCGACGTCCCAACCTTCGTTCGTGACGCGCCGGTCGAGATAGGAGAACAGCGAGGCCAGCCGTGCCAACGGGTAGACGAGCCACGCCGCCGCCGTGAACGTCGCTAGCACATGTGGGTCGTGGGTCACGATGGTGAAGAGCACGTGCGGGTCGACGGGCAAGGACGTTCCCGACACGAAGGCAGGCAGCGCGAATGACGCTCGTAGCACGACGTCGAGCAGGACGAAAAGGCTGATTCCGGTGACGAGCATGAAGCCAAAGAGAAAGGCGCGGCGGCCGCAGCCCGCGCCGAGTGCACCGGCGCCGATTTGCTCACAGCGTCGAAGCGCGCGCACCCCTTTCTCTCGCTCCAGGATGAGTACTTCGGGAAGCGTCCCGTAGCGCGCGGCGAACGGAAGCGACAATGTACCGAGTGACACAACACCGAGTGAGACACCCATGACGCGGGCGCCGACGAGTTGGCGTGCGACGCTCGACAGGCGTCCCTTCAGCTGCGCCGAAATGCTGGACAGCGTGAACGCTTCTCCGAAGACCTGTGCCCCCGCCCCCGCGACGACCGCGGCTCCGAGAAGGGGAGAGACGAGTAGAAACGAGGAGAGCGCCCACCACCAAGCGATGCGCGCGGGTGAGAGCGCGAGCGTGACCATGGTCGGCAACACGCCAAAGCCGACGGACAGAGCGAGTAGCCGGATCGCGTGCCTTCGGTAGAAGACGAACGCGATGTCGATGCAATCCATCACCGAGCGTGATTCGATGTGTAACGTCGGGCTATCTATTCGCATCTCTGGACCGTCCGTCCCGCGAATAGCAGGTAACATGAGAGTCCGAGCGCGCTCGTCGCGGCGAACGCGATCTTCACAGCGAGCGGCAACGTCGCGGTGGACCAGAATCCCTCCACGACCGCGGCGACGACGAGCAGCACCGAGGCGCCACCCGCGAGCAAGAACGAGTCACGTCCCCGTGCGGCGAGGGCTTCCCGCCGCAAGCGGTAGCCGGGGGCGATGACGGCGAAGCCGAGCACCAGACCCGCCGCACCGGCAATCGCGAGCGCGCTGAGCTCGATGACGCTATGAGAAACGACGAACGCGAAGAATGGATCACTGTGACCTCGAGCGATCACATAGCCCGCGACGGCGCCGAGCTCGATGCCGTTCGCTAGGAGAAGGTAGAGCGTGCCGACGCCCGCAAAGATTCCGAGCGCGTAGCATCGAAGCGCGATTGAGATGTTGTTGCGCAAATAGTAACCCGTCATCTCGATGCCGCCTTTCGGCGTTTCGCTCGAGACGGGCGCGCCTCTCGCGACATAGGTCGCTTCCATCTCGATGAGAGTGTGCTCCGGGAGCACCCGGCGCGCGAGACTCGGGTTCGAGACAACGAGACCAAAGCTCACGATCATGGGAATGACGAGGACGGCCGCGGCAGCCCAGAAATAGACATGGTTGTCTCGAAGCGCTCGGGGAAAGCCTACGACGAGAGGCCGGACGAACCCGGCAGGGCGGTTCGGGGTGGAGTGGTAGAACACGGAGTGGCCGCGCCTCACGAGGTCATTGACGTATTCTTCGAGCGCCGGGCCCAAGCGCTCCGAACGAATGTGCACGAGGTCGTGACCTATAGAGCGGAGCGCCTCCGACAACTCGTGGTGCTCGTTCTCATCGAGGCCTTGGACGTGGTCTCCGCTCGCGCGGCGAATGAGCTGTTCGAAACGATCCCATGCCGGCTTGCGCTCGTGGAGAAAATCGATGCGGGTCATATCGCCTCGGAGGCCGGCCCGAGCCGGTGGCGGCGGAGCAATCGAAACAGAAGCTCTGCGGGTCGGTCGCTCGCAAGCTGTGACGTCTCGGGCTCGCCGAGCTGTGCGGCTAGACTCTCGGCCAGGCTCGACGCGATCTCGTCTACTCGGGAAGGGGAGAGTGAGAGCCGACGCCGGAACAGCGCTTCAATCGCCTGAAGCGTGGGCTCGGAAGGTTGGTAGCCGTGAGGAGACGAGTCCGTCGGAAGAGGGTCGTACGCCGCCAAGCCGGAAAGGCCGTCGCTCGACGTGACGCTCCGCTCGTGAACGACCATGGTCCCGGCGACGAGGTCGCCGAGGCGCTGCATCCGAGCGGTCGACAGGCAGGACATGAGCCCCGCTCCGTATAGAAACGGGGTGAAATCGGCGGCCCGGAGGATGTTGCGAGTCACGGCATCGAACGTTCCCACTGGCTCGCAACGAACCGTGACCACGCGCAAGCCAAACACTCGCTTACCCGGCGTCTGTCCGCGCCACCACGTTTCGAAGAAGGCGCCGTAACCCCATTCGAGCAGGAAGGCGACGACGAGGAACATGCCGGTCGTCCAGCCGGAGGCGGCGAGTTGTGGGAATGCTCGTCCGACGAGCGCCACGACGAGAAGAATCGCGATGCGAGCAACGAGGTCCACGCCGTAAGCGGCCGCGCGAGGCGCCGGTCCCGCGAGCCTCACCTTGAACGAGATACCGTCGGACGTTTCGACCCACACGTGATTGCTCGTGAAGTCCGCGTCGCTGTTCTGCGTGGGAACGGATGCGCGTATCTCGGCCATGGGACATCTCCGGCTAAGCGTTCGTCTCCACGACCTTGGTGCCGGCGATGAGATCGTGTAAGCACCGTCGCTCGCTCCCGAAGATGAACAACGCATCCACGAGGTAGTACAGCGGCACTGCGGCCAAGGCGAGGTTCGCGAAGAAGCGAACGGTCACCGCGCGCACAAAACCCGTATGCGCGTCGCCCACGTGGTCGACGACACGGATCCGCATGGCTCTCTTGCCGATCGTTTGGCCGTATCTCACGACGAGCGCGGTCTGTACGACGGCGAGCAGCGCGAGTCCGCCGCCTAGGAGCACCGCTCGGCCGAGGCGGTTGTCGATGAGGGCGGGCGTGCTCGCCGACCACGGGGAGAACACCAGAGCGAGGGCGGGGCCCGCCGCCACCAGCAAGGACAGGTGATCGATCGTCGAAGCGGCGAGGCGTGCGCTCCGTTGCGCGAGCGGGAGTCCGGGGGCCGGTTGTTCCGCCCGGTTCGCTAAGGCAGCGGGGGAGCGGTAAGGGTTGACGGCTCGATGCGCCGCGCGGCCGGAGCCTTCCATGGCATTTCAATAAAGCAAGAGAAGTGCCAGGAGCCGGGAGGCCCCAGCGAGGAAGAAACAGCGGCGGGGGCCGGTGTTTTTCGCGAAGGCAAGTGTGAATCTCGCAGCCGCGGCGCTTCCTCTTCGGGCAGAAAGGGGCCTCCCCGGGCCCCATCCGGGAAAATTCTGCCGCGTGCCGGAGGTCAGCCTGTCAGGCCGTTGAGACGATCCGTTCGATCGAAGCGCCGAGGCCTTCGAGCTTCTCCTCGATATGCTCGTATCCACGATCGAGGTGGTAGACGCGATCGATGGTCGTCTGCCCTTTGGCAGCGAGTCCGGCGAGGACGAGGCACGCGCTCGCCCGGAGATCGGTCGCCATCACTTCCGCCCCGGACAAGGCGGTAGGGCCGTGCACGATCGCCTGCGCCTCTTTGATCTCGACGGACGCTCCCATGCGTGAGAGCTCCGCTACGTGCATGAACCGATTCTCGAAGATGGTCTCATGCACGTGACTCGCGCCGTTCGCCTGCGTCAGGAGCACCATCATCTGGGCTTGCATGTCGGTGGCGAAGCCGGGGTAGGGGGCCGTCTCGATATCGACGCTCCGCAGCGGCTCCGTTGCCGCGGGAACGAACAGCGCGTCGTCCCGCGCGTCGACTTCGACGCCTGCTTGGGAGAGAGCGCCGGTGAGCGCTTCGAGATGATCCACGCGCACGTTCGTGAGCTCGAGACCGTCGCCGATGAGGGCGCCCGCGACGACGTACGTCGCCGCCTCGACGCGGTCGGCCACGACCTGATGGCGGGCGCCGTGCAGTCGCTCCACGCCTTGGACACGAATACGTTTCGTGCCCGCGCCTTCGATGGACGCGCCCATCGCCGTCAGAAGGGTGGCGAGATCGACGATCTCCGGCTCGCGAGCGCAGTTGTCGAGGGTGGTCTCGCCGCGCGCAAGGCACGCCGCCATGAGCGCGTTCTCGGTGCCGCCGACCGTTGGGCTCGTGAAGCGAATCGACGCGCCTTTCAAACCGTCGGTGAAGGCATCGACGAAACCGTGCTCGAGCACGATCCGCGCGCCGAGTTGCCGGAGCGCGTCTAGGTGCTGGTCAACGGGGCGCGCGCCGATGGCGCAGCCACCGGGAAGTGAGACTCGCGCCCGTCCGTGGCGGGCGAGTAGCGGGCCTAGCACCAAGACCGACGCTCGCATCGTCTTGACGAGTTTGTACGGTGCCTCGTGGGAAGCGAGCGAAGGAAGCGTGAGCGTCATCTCGCTTACCGAAGGCTGATGGACCGTGGCGCCTAACTGCAGGAGCAGGCGTCTCATCGTACCGACATCCCACACGTCCGGCAGGCCCGTGAGCGTGACGGGCTCGTCGGTCAGAAGGCAGGTCGCCATCTCCGGTAGTGAAGCGTTCTTCGCGCCTCCGATCGCAACCGCGCCGCTCAAGCGGCGCCCGCCTTCGATACGCAGCTTGTCCATCGGGTGCGCTTACGGTTTTCTAGCGATGACGACTCTGGGGATTGCGGCGAGGTCCGGGACGGTGCGTCGATGCTCGAGCCCGGCGCTCGACACGATCGAAAGGACAGCGTCGTGCTGCCCCGCGCCGATCTCCAGAGCGAGTGCGCCGCCGGGTACCAGCACCGATGACGCTTGCGCCGCCAAGCGGCGAATGATGTCGAGCCCATCGACGCCTCCGGCGAGCGCTTGCCTGGGCTCGTGCTCCGCTACTTCCGGCTCGAGCGAGGCGATATCGCCGTCGGGGATGTAGGGCGGATTGCTGACGACGATGCTCACGGCGTCGAGGCCCGATCCGTCGAGGAGGTCGCTCTCGACGAACTCGATCCGATCGGCGACCCCGTGCCGCACCGCGTTCTCACGTGCGATCGCGAGCGCCGCCGGAGACTGATCGATGGCGATCAATCGGGTCGCGGGCTCTTGCAGCGCGAGCGACACGGCGACGCACCCGCTGCCGCAGCCGACGTCGACGATGGGTCCCGGGGGGACGTCGTTCCGCTCGGCGACGACTTCCTCGACGAGGTGCTCCGTCTCCGGCCTGGGGATGAGCACTGCGGGGGTTACCCGGAAATCATGTCCGTAGAACTCTTGAGTGCCGGTGAGGTATTGGAGGGGCACTCGACTGCTCCGCTTCGTCAGGAGCTGAAAGAAGTGACCCGTGGTCTCTGCGGGAACGGCATCGCCCAGATGTGCGAGAAAGAACTCGCGCGTCCAGCCGAGCGCGTGCCGAAGGAGGAGCTCCGACTGGAAGCGCGGGTCATCGAGGCCGGCCTGCTCGAGCTCCGAAGTGCCGCGCTCGAGCAGAAGTCGAGCGATGGGCCCCGAACCGCTGGTCACGATTGGACCGGGTCAGGCTCTTTGAGCTTTTCCGTTTGATAGTGGGTCACCAGCGCATCGATGAGCTCGCCGAGATTGCCATCGAGAATGGAGCCGAGCTGGTGCAAGGTCAGGTGGATACGGTGATCCGTCACCCGGCTGTCGCGAAAATTATAGGTGCGGATCTTCTCGCTTCGATCGCCGGAGCCGATTTGCCCCTTGCGCTCGCTCGCGATTTGATCGTGTTGCTCCTTGCGGGCGAGATCGTAGAGTCGCGATCGCAGCACCCGCATCGCTTTGGCTTTGTTCTTGATTTGCGACTTCTCGTCCTGGCAGGTAACGACGAGGCCTGTCGGTTCATGAGTCAATCGGATGGCTGAGTAGGTCGTGTTGACGCTCTGGCCGCCTGGGCCGGACGAACAATAGGTGTCGGTGCGCACGTCTTTGGCATCGATCTCGATCTCGACATCGTCCGCCTCGGGAAGAACCGCCACCGTCACTGCCGACGTATGGATGCGTCCCGATGCTTCGGTGGCAGGCACCCGCTGGACGCGGTGCACGCCGCTCTCGTATTTGAGGCGACTATAAGCGCCCTTACCTTCAATGAGAGCCACGACCTCCTTGACCCCGCCGATGCCGGTATCGTTCGAGCTCATGACTTGAACTTTGAAGCCCAGCTGCTCGGCGTAGAGCGAGTACATCCGGTAGATTTCGTGCGCGAACAACGCGGCCTCTTCGCCGCCGGTTCCCGCGCGGATCTCCACGAGGACGTTGCGCTCGTCGTTCGGGTCTTTCGGCAGGAGCCGCACGCGCACTTCCTGCGTCAGTCGATCGAACTCGCGTGAAAGACGATCGACCTCGTCCTGCGCGAGCGCCTTGAGCTCGTCTTCGTCCGCTTCCGCGAGCATCGCGCGGGTCTCGTCGAGCTCCGTTCTCGTTGACTTGAGCTGACGATAGTGCTCGACGACGGGCTCGAGCTCCGCGCGGGTCTTGGCGAGGCTATGTATCCGAACGGGATCGGTGGCGACCTCCGGATTGCCGAGCTCCGCGGTTACGGCGTCGAAGCGCTTCTCGACGGCTTCGAGCTTTTGCTCCAGGTTCGACATGGTCCCAGCGGACACACGCGCTCAGCTCGCGGTAGCCTTTTTCTTCTTCCGGCCGGCGTTCTCTCCGTATTTCTGCTTGAACCGCTCGACCCGACCAGCGGAGTCGATGAGCTTTTGTTTCCCCGTGAAGAAGGGGTGACATTTCGAGCAGATCTCGAGACGGATCTCTTCGCCCTTGGTGGATCGTGTCGTGTAGGTCTCCCCACACGCGCAGTGAACGTTGACATCTTCGTATTTGGGATGAATATCGGCCTTCATGACCTTCAGATCTCCTACAAAAAAAGCGATCCGCTATTATAGCTCAAGAATCGAAGCGGCCCGATGCGGCCCCTGTCGGGGCGCTCAACCTTGACCCGACATCGAGTTCAAGAACTCCGTATTGCTCTTCGTCTTACCCATACGGTCGAGCAGCAACTCCATCGCTTCGACGGGCGAGAGCGGCGAGAGCACCTTGCGGAGAATCCATACGCGGGTGAGCTCGTCCGGGGGGAGTAGGAGCTCTTCTTTCCGTGTACCGCTCTTGTTGATATCGACGGACGGGAAGACACGCTTGTCGACGAGTTTGCGGTCGAGATGGATCTCCATGTTACCGGTGCCCTTGAACTCCTCGAAGATGACGTCGTCCATGCGGCTGCCGGTCTCGATGAGCGCGGTCGCCATGATGGTGAGCGAGCCGCCTTCCTCGATGTTCCGCGCGGCTCCGAAGAAACGCTTGGGGCGTTGCAGGGCGTTGCTGTCGACGCCGCCGGAGAGTACTTTTCCCGAAGGTGGCACGACGGTGTTATAGGCGCGTGCCAGTCGAGTGATCGAATCCAGCAGGATCACGACGTCGCGCTTGTGCTCGACGAGGCGCTTGGCTTTCTCGATCACCATCTCGGCGACCTGGGTATGCCGTTGCGCCGCCTCGTCGAAGGTCGAGCTTATGACCTCTCCGTGCACGGAGCGCTGCATATCCGTCACTTCTTCGGGACGCTCGTCGATCAGCAAGACGATCAATACGACTTCGGGGTGATTCGCGGTAATGCTGTTCGCGATGTTCTGCAGCAGCATCGTTTTGCCCGTCCGAGGCGCAGCGACGATCAGGCCGCGCTGGCCCTTGCCAATCGGGGTCATGAGATCCATGACCCGTGCCGACAAGTTGTCCTTCCCCGTCTCGAGCCCGATACGGTCTTGGGGATAGAGCGGCGTCAGATTGTCGAAAAAGATCCGCTCCCGGGAGGCCTCCGGCGGCTCGAAATTAACCGCCTCGACCTTGATGAGGGCAAAATAGCGCTCGCCCTCTTTGGGCGGACGGATCTGGCCGGAGATCGTGTCGCCGGTGCGTAGATCGAACTTGCGGATCTGAGACGGCGAGACGTAGATGTCGTCGGGTCCGGGCAAGTAGTTGTATTCCGGAGCACGTAGGAAGCCGAAGCCGTCGGGGAGGCATTCGAGGACGCCTTCCGAGAAAATGAGTCCGCTTTTTTCCGTCTGCGCCTGAAGGATCTTGAAAATGAGATCTTGCTTGCGAATACCGGTCGCGCCCGCGACGCCAAGCTCTTTTGCGACCTTTGCGAGGCCGCCAATGTTCATTTCCTTCAGCTCCGCGATGTTCAGCGGCTTTTGCTGTTCGGGCCGTTCCGGTTCGCTCGCTACTTCCTCGGTGCTCGTTTCGACGCGTGTAGGTGTGTCTCGATCACCTTCCATAACTCTTTCCTTCCTTCATTCGTCACCGCCGAGAAAGTAATGAAGGGCACTTCCTCGGAGGTCTCGGCTGGTCCATAAACGGCTTGGAGCTTGTTTCGCTGCTGCCGGACTTTGCTCTTCGAGAGCTTGTCCGCTTTGGTCGCGACGACGGCATGAGCGAGATTGGCTTCGACGAGCATGTCTCGAACTAGTTGGTCGCTTGCCATGGGATCGCGCCTGATGTCGACGAGCAGCAGAACGAGGCAAAGGCCGGTTCGCTCGAACAAGTAACTCGTGATGAGTGTCTCCCAATGTTCGCGTACCGAACGCGGGGCTTTCGCGAAGCCATAACCCGGCAGGTCGACGAGCATCATCTCTGAAGGAATACGAAAGAAGTTGATCAGCTGCGTACGACCGGGTGTCTTCGATACGAACGCCATGCGCTTCGTCGCCACGAGCGTGTTCAATAGCGTCGATTTGCCGACGTTGGAGCGTCCGACGAACGCAACTTCGGGCTCCGCCGGGGGCGGAAAATCCGGCGCCGACTGCGCGCTCTTGACGAACTCGACGGATTGGGGTTTTTTCATCGCGCATCCGCATCGCGCTCATGGCACTAATGCGCTATCGATCCACCCGTTACCGGTCCCTCGTCGTCACCGAGATTCGTCTCGATGTCGGCACCGGTTTCGAGCACTGTTTCACGTTCACTGACCTCTGGTTTCACATCCGTCGCCAACGCTCTCGGCGACGACGATAGGGCGATATCGAAAACGTCGTCGACGTTCTCCACGAGATGGATCGACAGCGCTTTTCGTACTGCGTCCGGGATCTCGGTCAAATCTTTTTCGTTCTCCGCCGGGACGATGATCTTCACGATGCCGGCTCGATGCGCGGCGAGGAGCTTCTCTTTGAGGCCTCCGATCGGAAGCACTTTGCCCCGGAGCGTAATCTCCCCGGTCATGGCCACGTCCGAGTGGACTGCCACCTCGGAGAGAGCGGATAGCAGTGCCGTCGCGAGGGTGATCCCCGCAGAGGGGCCGTCCTTCGGAATCGCTCCCTCGGGAACGTGCAAATGGATGTCCCGGGTCTTGTGGAAGTCATCGGACAGGCCGTAGCGCTCGGCTCGCGAGCGGATGACGGAGAGCGCCGTCTTCGCCGATTCCTGCATGACTTCACCGAGCTTGCCGGTCAAGGTGAGCTCTCCCTTGCCGGGCATGAGCGTTGCCTCGGTCACGAGAAGATCTCCGCCAACCTCCGTCCAGGCGAGACCCGTGGCGATGCCGATCTCCGCTTCGCCTTCCATGGTCCGCGGCCTGAATTTGGGGATGCCGAGATATTCCTCGATCGACTCTTCACGGATCGAATAACTCAGATCCTTACTCGGCTCCGAGGACTTGACGATGTTCCGGGCCACTTTGCGAAACACGGAGGCGATCTCGCGCTCGAGCGAGCGCACGCCTGCCTCACGCGTGTAGCGTCGGATCACGTCGACGATGGCGGCATCGTCTATCTCGACACTCTTGTTCTTGAGCCCGTTCGCCTCTTTCTGCTTGTCGACGAGGAACCGCTTCGCGATCTCGAGCTTCTCCTCTTCGGTATAGCCGGCGAGCCGAATGACTTCCAGGCGATCCATGAGCGCCTGAGGCATGTTGGTCAGCGCGTTCGCCGTGGCGATGAACATGACGTTCGACAGGTCGTACTCGACGTCGAGGTAGTGATCCTGGAACGAATGATTCTGCTCGGGGTCGAGCACTTCCAATAGCGCCGAGGCGGGATCGCCGCGAAAGTCGGCGCTCATCTTGTCGACTTCATCGAGAAGGACGAGAGGGTTCACCGTTCCGGCCTTCTTCATCATTTGGATGAGCTGGCCCGGGAAGGCTCCGATATAGGTGCGTCGATGGCCACGGATCTCCGCTTCGTCACGCACGCCTCCGAGCGAGAGTCGTACGAATTTGCGGTTCGTTGCGCGCGCGACGGAGCGCGCCAGGGAGGTCTTGCCGACGCCTGGAGGTCCGACGAGGCAAAGGATCGGACCGCGCTGCTTCTTGACGAGTTTCCGTACCGCCAGAAACTCGATAATGCGATCCTTCACCTTCTTCAAGCCGTAATGGTCTTCGTCGAGGATGCGCTCCGCCCGGCTGATGTCTCGGCTCTCCCGGGTCTTCTTGAACCACGGCACCGCCAAGAGCCAGTCGAGATAGTTTCGCGACACCGTTGCCTCGGCCGACATCGGAGGCATCGATTCGAGCCGCTTGAGCTCGATGACGGCTTTCTCCTCCGCCTCTTTGGTCATTTTGGCGTCAGTGATCTTGGTCTGGAGCTCGTCGGCCTCGTCGCCTTTGTCGTCTTTCTTGCCGAGCTCCTTTTGGATCGCCTTCATCTTCTCGTTCAGGTAGTACTCTTTTTGCGCGCGCTCCATTTGCTTGCGCACACGGCCTTGAATACGGCGATCGACTTGGAGTTTGTCGACTTCGAGCTCCAACAGCGTCGCCGTTCGGTTAAGGCGCTCGATGGGGTTCCAGATCTCGAGAAGGTTTTGTTTCTCTTCCACCGTCATGACGAGGTGGGCGGCGACGGTGTCCGACAGCTTTGCCGGGTCATCGAGCGGCACGGCCTGATTCTTGACCTCGCTCTGAAGATTGTTCGAGAGCTTGACGTGCTGCTCGAAGAGCGACGCGACTTTGCTCATGAGCTCGTCGGCCTCCGGAGGGAGCTCCGTCGGTTGGGCAACGGTCTTCACGACGACGCCGAAGAAGCCGTCTTCGTCGTGGCACTCGATCGTCCTGCCGCGATGCATGCCCTCGACGATGACCTTGATGTTGCCGTCGGGAAGCTTGAGCGACTGCACGATGTTCGAGATCGTGCCGACGGTGTAGATGTCCGGCGCGGCCGGATCGTCCGTCGTGGCATCATGCTGCGCGGCGAGAAAGATGCGTCGATCGCGGGCCAGTGCGTGTTCCAGCGCCTTTACGGACGATGGGCGCCCGACCACGAACGGCATCATCATGTGGGGGAAAACGACGACGTCTCTGAGCGGCACCATCGGGAGCGTCTCGTAGACCTCGGTGTGATCCTGGCTCTTGCCTCCGAACATATCGATTGCGACTCGCTTTTGTGGTGTGGCTTTTCGAAGAATCCGGGTCGACCGGATCTAGTCAGGCAATTATCAAGTTGGGGATTACTGCCCGCCGAGTTGGCGGATGAAATGTCTTTTACTGCGTTCCAGCGGGGAGCGAGAGCTCCCAACTCCGTTCGGTGGTCTGGTGCGACCCGACCCCTCGCGTCTAACCGGCTTTTTCGATCAACGTCACCGGCTTTTCGCGGTCCTCCACGACTTCCTTGGTAACGACGACTTCTTTGACCTTCTTTTGAGACGGGAGATTATACATCAGATCCAGCATGAGGTCTTCGATGATCATGCGCAGACCGCGGGCGCCGATCTTGCGCTCCACGGCCTGATCCGCGATGGCGACGAGGGCGTCGTCCGTGAATCGAAGCTTGACGTTCTCATACTCGAATAGTTTCTGATACTGCTTGATGATGGCGTTGCGGGGTTCGCTCATGATGCGGATGAGTGCTTCGCGTCCGAGCTCGTGGAGCGTACCGATGACCGGAAGCCGGCCAACGAATTCGGGGATGAGTCCGTATTTGATCAAGTCCAGCGGCTGCACTTGGCGGAACACATGAGCTTTGTCCGTCATCACGGGCTTGTCGATATCGGCCCGAAAACCGAGGCTCTTCTTGCCCGCGCGGCGCTCGATGATCTTGTCGAGTCCGACGAAAGCGCCGCCGGCGATGAACAGGATGTTCGTCGTGTCGATCTGGTAGAACTCCTGATGCGGGTGTTTCCGGCCTCCCTGAGGCGGGGCGTTCGCGACCGTCCCTTCGAGGATTTTCAGCAGCGCCTGCTGTACTCCCTCGCCGGAGACGTCTCGAGTGATGGACGGGTTCTCGTCTTTGCGACAGATCTTGTCGATCTCATCGATATAGATGATGCCTTCCTGGCATTTCTCGATATCGCCTTGGGCGGACTGGAGAAGCTTTAGAATGATGTTCTCGACGTCTTCTCCGACATAGCCGGCTTCCGTCAGCGTCGTCGCGTCGACGATCGTAAAGGGAACCGATAGGAGCTTCGCTAGGGTCTGCGCGAGAAGTGTCTTGCCCGTTCCCGTGGCGCCGATGAGCAAGATGTTGCTCTTGGTCAGCTCGACGTCCTGACGGCCTTTCGACTTCATGATGTTGACGCGTTTGTAGTGGTTATAAACCGCGACAGCGAGACGCTTTTTCGCTTCTTCCTGGCCGACGACATATTCATCGAGAAATTGCTTTATCTCGACCGGCGTCGGTAGGTTGGAGCGCTGAGAGCGGTTCTCGAAGCGGTGGTCGTCAGCAATGATGTCGTTGCAGACCTCGACGCACTCGTCGCAGATAAAGACCGTCGGACCGGCGATGAGCTTGCGCACGTCGCTTTGGTCTTTATTGCAAAAAGAGCACCGGAGTACTTCCGGATCGCCGTTCTTCTTGGACACGCTATTCGTCCCTCGTTTAGCTAGTGTTACTGAGTTGGCTTACTTTGATGCGAAGCTAAGAGCGTTTGTCGATGACCTGGTCGATGATGCCGTAGTCGCGTGCCACATCGGCGGTCATGATGAAGTCGCGTTCTACGTCGTTTTCGATCTTGGGAATCTCCTGACCGGTGTGCCGCGACAGGATCTCGTTCAAGCGTTGCCGGGTGCGCAAAATCTCTTTGGCCTGAATATTGATGTCCGTCGCCTGGCCCTGAGCGCCGCCGGAAGGCTGGTGGATGATGACGCGTGAGTTCGGAAGCGCGAATCGCTTGCCGGGCGTGCCGGCGGACAAGAGCACCGCCGCCATGCTGGCTGCCTGTCCGATGCAGTAGGTCGTCACGTCGGGACGGATGAACTGGAAGGTGTCATAGATCGCGAGTCCGGCCGTGACCGAGCCTCCCGGGCTGTTGATATAGATCGAGATCTCCTTTTCGGGATCTTCTGCTTCCAGGAACAACAGCTGAGCGACGACGAGGTTGGCGACATAGTCGTCGATCGGGGTTCCGATGAAAATAATGTTGTCTTTGAGTAAGCGCGAGTAAATGTCGAAAAAGCGCTCACCCCGGTTGGTCTGTTCGACCACCACTGGGACCTGCATGTAAGTTCAACCCCTATTTAAGTTTAGCATGAAGCTTGATGAAGTCAACCGCCTTGTCACGGCGTATTCTGCTCTGAATTCGCTCGAGCGTGCCCTCTTTCATCATCTGAGCGCGCACGGCTTCGGCGCTCTTCGATAAGGCTTGTGCGGCTCGCTCGATCTCCGCGGAAAGCTCTTCCTCTGTCTCCTTTAGATCCTCCTGCTTGACGATGCTATCGAGCAGGAGAGTCGCCTTGACGGCATTCTCGGCTGCCGGACGCTGCTCCGTCCGGAGCGCATTCCAGTCGATTCCGGCTTGGCTCGGGTCGACGCCTCTTTGCTGGAGGTCGCGTGCGGCGGACTCTAGTCGTCCCTGCACTTCGTAGTCGACGAGGGCGCTCGGCGCATCGAACGCGTTGGCCGTGATGAGCTGCTCGAGCAGCTGGTTGCGAAGGTGCTGCGCGTCGTCTTCCTTTGCCCGGGTCTCGGCTTGGCTTCTGAGCTCGGCCCGCAACTCGTCGAGCGTATCGAACTCGCCGACGTCTTTCGCCAGCTCGTCATCCGCCTCCGGTAGCACTTTCTCCTTCAGCTCCGTGAGCGTAAACGTGACGTCGAACGTCTTGCCGGCGCGCTCGGCATCTCCATGATCCGCCGCAAACGGCGCGCTGAACGCCAGCTCTTGACCCGGCTCGGCGCCCTGGAGCTTCTCGTGGAGCACAGGGTGGTAAGCCTCGGAGCCGAGCTCGAACGAAGCGCCTTCGTGTTTTCTCTCCGCGCCGCCTTCGACGGACTCGCTGAGGTCGCCCACGACGACATCGTGATCCTGGGCACCACGATCCTCCACGGGGTCGAAGCGCGCATGTTGCTCTCTCAAATGGGTCACCCCGGCATCCACCTGCTCGTCGGTGACGTCGGTCGTTTGCTCGGTGGCTGTAAGTCCTTCGTAGTCTTTTGCCTCGACGGCGGGCATGATCTCGAACGAAGCACGGAAGCGTAGTGGCTTCCCGAGCTCGGACTCGAGTTTGCTGATGCGGGGGTCGCCGAGCGGGCGAAGCTCTCGCTGCTCGAGCTCGGCGTTCACCGTTTGCGACACCAGGTCCTGGACGGCGTCGTTGAGAACGTCGCTATGGAATCGAGTTCGGATGATGTCTTTGGGAGTCTTTCCCTTGCGAAAGCCCGGCAGCTTGACGGTGCGGCGCAGTCGGTTGACACCCCGCTCGAACTGCTCGGCGAGCTGCTCCGGGCCAAGCTCGACATCGAAGTGTCTCAGCGAGCTACCTTCTTCTACGTAGTCAATTGTCACTTTTTAGGATCCTGGTGCGAAAGGGGGGACTCGAACCCCCACGGGTTGCCCCACTGGATTCTAAGTCCAGCGCGTCTGCCGGTTCCGCCACTTTCGCTCTTAGGAGCGCATCTTTGATCTCGGGTAATTTCAGGCCCGTCGGGATCCAAATACGCGAGAGAAACAAGAAATGTCAGAGCCAACCGAATATTTTAGACGTACGGTTAGGACCCGTCAACGGAGAACCTTGTCGGAGCGCCGAGCTCGCTTCCGAGCTCGAGCTGAATCTACGGCTCGGGACTTTGCTCTAACGTCTCCCAAAGGTGGCTTCGAACCGGTATAATCCACCGCGAGTCAGGAGGATCCGGTGCTTTCGAGGCTGTGCGGGTGTGTCGCTTTCGCGCTGGCGTTCGTCCCCACGCTCGCCTCGAGCCAGCAGGTTCCGGAAGGGCTCGAATGGACGACGCCCTCACCTCGAAACGCGAGCTACACCGTCGAGGTCGAGCTCGATCCGATCGCAAAGACCCTCGTCGGCCGACAAGTCGTCACCTGGCGTAACATCCAACCCGTCGAGACGGACGAGCTGCGCCTCCACCTTTACTGGAATGCGTGGCGCAACAACCGGAGCACGTGGCTGCTGGAGTCGAGGTTCCGCGGTGGCGGCCGCACCCGGTCGGATCCGCAACAAGGCGACTGGAGCTACTCCCACATCGACTCGATCGAGTGGATCCCCGACGTCGGACTGCCACCCGTCGATTTGACGCGGCGGACGCGATTCGACGCGCCGGATGACGGGAACACCGATGACCGGACGTTGATGGTCGTTTCGCTCCCGGAGACCGTTCTGCCGGGCGAGACCGCCCAACTCGAGATCCGATGGAGCGCGAAGATCCCGCGCACCTTCGCGCGCACGGGCTATCGCGGAAATTTCTTCTTCATCGCTCAGTGGTTTCCGAAGGTCGCGGTTTTCGAGGAGTCGGGTTGGAACGCCCACCAGTTTCATGCAGGTACCGAGTTCTATTCGGACTACGGAGAATATGACGTCCGTATCGTCGTTCCCACGGGCTATGTCGTTGGCGCGACGGGACGCGAAGTCTCGAAGCTCGACGGTGCGGACGGGAGGACGACGGTACGTTTTCGCCAAGCCGACGTTCACGACTTCGCGTGGACCGCGAGCCCCGACTACGTCGTGATCGAAAAGCAATTTCATGAGCCTCCACTTCCTCCGGTGGATATGCGTCTGATGCTGCAGCCGGAGCATCGAGGACAAGCGGAGCGGCATTTCGACGCGACCGCGGCGTGTCTGCGCAACTACGGCACTTGGTTCGGTGCCTATCCGTATGGACACGTCACGATCGTGGACCCGGCGTTCGGGAGCGGTGCCGGAGGGATGGAATATCCGACCCTCTTCACGTCCGGTACGCGTCTGTTCAACCCGGTCGGCGGGGGATCCCCGGAAGGCGTCACGGTTCACGAGTGCGGGCACCAATTCTGGTATGGCCTCGTCGGTAACAACGAGTTCGAGCACGCGTGGCTCGACGAGGGCTTCAATACTTTCTCGACCGCGCGCACGATGGACGTGACCTACGGCCCGCGGACCTTCGTGAAGCGTTACTTGAGGCCGCGCGGCGCGGCGAGCCTCGGCGG